>Ga0183098_10347_pt1 | contig 111275 bp, 92 predicted proteins | sample BioMet9_FD_128884 | JGI IMG/M metagenome (GOLD analysis project Ga0183098, IMG submission 128884) | Microbial communities from bioreactor (seeded with sewage sludge) at Lawrence Berkeley National Lab, California, USA - Biofuel... | ecosystem: Engineered > Bioreactor > Anaerobic > Unclassified ...
CTGCTCGGGGCGGCGACCTTGGACCGGATCCGGCACGGGGCCTACAAGGTCATCCTCGAAGGACGGAGCTATCGAAGCTCCAGGGAAGAGGCGGCACTTAAAAACCGCGTTGCCGGTGCGGAGGAAAACACCTAACTTTTCGATGCGTCCGAACCCCGGAAACGCCACCCAAGGTGGCTCCATTAGGGGTGCACATCGCTGGCTCCATTAGGGCGGTCAATGACAGGCCAACGGCGGTTTGGTTCGGGACATGGGGGATCAGGTGGCGTTCAGCGCCCATGACCCGGTAGCTCGACATGCGGGGCTTTGGTTGGCCCAGATGAAATGGGGCAAGGAGGTCGCGGTTAAGGGGAATTGCGTGCAATCTTTGAAAGAGGACATGGCCTATTATAGATATGGCCCGCTAGTCGAACGCTGACGAAAGGTTGCCTCCTGCGCCACTCTACTCAATTGGATCAACTCGTCAAAATCGATTGACACTTTGCAAACTGATTTCCTATTTTTAAACACTGAGTAGAAAATAGCAACCTGGACTCCCGTCGTAAATCGGCGCAAGCTGGCCCAATGTCAAAACAGCCACTGGGGGTAGAAGTGATTGGAACCGAAGGCCGCCGGTTGTCGATGACCAAGATACGCGAAGCTTCCTTGGAAAAACTGATTCTAACTCACATTTACGACAACACAGGACTGGGCTATACCCGTCAAGAGAGGCTCAGTCAGACACATCCATTTCGTTGCCGATATCAAAGCCTTCGTGTTCAATACAGAGCTTTGGGCGTAATAAGAAAATTGAATGCGTCCATTTTTTTTCGATTAGATCTCGCAAAATTGATTTAGAGCACAGGGAGCCAGATATGGCGACCAGCTAAGAAAGCTACCGGAGATTATCTCAACTCGACAACATACAATTTAGCAAGATGTCAATAAGGACTCCGCAATAATGAATGAAAAATTCAGCATTTCTGGAAAAATTAACATTCTTCGACAAGCCCTCGCGTCAGATAAAAACAAAGTTGCATTTTTATTAGGCGCAGGATGCCCTTTATCAATACGGGATGATGACAATATGCCTCTTATCCCTGACGTTGCAGGGTTGACTAAATGCATCTGTGAGAAGTTGAATCAAGAACACATACAAAAACTTAAAGATGGAATTTCTGTAGCTGATGACAAGGAAGTGACTATCGAAGATATTCTTAGTCGTGTCAGGCTATTGATCGATGCAATTGGTGAAAGTGAATTCGATGGGTTGAAAAAACAAGATCTACTCGATATGGAAAAGGCTATTTGTGACAAAATAACAGACAATGTTGACAAAGAATTGCCAGACGCGACAACTTCATACCACAATTTGACATCATGGATATCGGGTATACCAAGAGAACACCCTGTTGAAGTATTTACCCCGAATTATGACCTCTTGATTGAGTCCGCCTTAGAAGCAAAAAGCATTCCATATTTTGATGGGTTTGTGGGAGCCCGAAATGCCTTCTTTGACCTGCACTCAATGGAATATGAAGAACTTCCTCCTCGCTGGGTCAGGCTCTGGAAGCTTCATGGTTCAGTTAATTGGTGGGTTAATACTGCCGGTAAAGTTTTTAGGGGGATTTCTAACAACAAAGAACATGACAAACAGATGATTTATCCTTCTCATTTAAAATATTTACAAAGCCGTAGGATGCCTTATCTTGCAATGCAGGACAGATTGTCTAATTTTTTGTCAACTGGACAATCTGTTCTCATCGTAGTTGGATATTCTTTTGTCGACCAGCATCTTAATGAAATTATAACACAAAGACTGTCTGCAAATCCAAGAAGCGTTTGCTTTGGCCTTCTATATGATGATATTGAAAAATACCAAGATGCATTATCTTGTGCACAAAAAATGGCAAACCTGCATCTTTTGGCAAGAAATGCTGCTTTTTTTGCAGGGGAGAAAAAAAGCTGGGAAAAGAATGACAACAATCAATATGCCTATTTGTCTGATGAAAATGGAGAAGTAGTAAGATGCAAAATTGGTGATTTTTCATTCTTTAGCCGTTTTTTGCTCAAACAAACCGGTGATTATAAAATAGAGGGATAAGGTGAACGTTGATCCTTCATTTATTGGAACAGTTCAAGATGTGATAGGAACCACTGTAACAGTAGCTTTGTCTAATGAAACGATTACAGGGGTTTGCTTTATAGAGGGTGAGTGCTATCGCATTGGCCAAGTCGGTGGTTTTGTTCGAATCCCTGTTGGTTTTATGGATTTATATGGATTGATTTCACAAGTTGGGGCAGGAGCCGCACCTGTAACGGATGAAGAAAACTTACCGTATGGGAATCGATGGCTGCAGATCCAGCTTGTCGGGGAGCGCATGCGAGGTGGACAATTTCAAAGGGGGATATCACAGCATCCAACAATTGAAGATAAAGTTCATATTGTTACAGAAAAAGATTTGCACGCTATTTATGGACCTTCAGATCCAATTGATTTTGTATCCATAGGTCATCTTGCCAGTGCTGGAAGTATTCCGGCATTTGTTAACATTAATAAACTAGTGACACGTCACTCAGCAATTGTAGGTTCTACTGGGTGTGGCAAATCAACTACTGTAGCCGGACTACTAAATTCAATTTCGGATAAATCTCAATTCCCCTCGGCCAGGATACTTGTGCTCGATCTTCATGGCGAATACGCAAAAGCGCTTGGCGAGAGGGCAAATGTTTTTAAAATTGGCGCTGACGTCGATAAGGGTGAAAAAGAGCTTCAAATCCCCTTTTGGGCATTAAACTTTGAGGAAATGACAAAATTTGCATTCGGGAGTCTTGATGATCCTAGGTATGCAATTGTCGCTAGTTGGGTAATGAAATTAAAACTGGAATCTATTAATAATAAACCAATCAAAGGGATTGACTCAGATATTATTACAGTAGATACACCAATTCCATTTTGCCTACATAAGCTTTGGTATGAACTTTATAAAAAAGATTTTATGACCATCGTCCCAAGACCTGGCGGAGCCAATGATGAAGTTGACCCTGCATATGTTGTAGATGCTCATGGCAATGAATTAATTGGGGACGCAATGACGGTTACCCCTCCCATTTATAGGACCATTAAAACAACTGGCTCTGCAAATGATAGGGTTCAATGGGGTAAAGAGCCTATCAATATTAGACAGCAGCTTTCAACGTTAGGATCTAAGTTAAAAGACCCACGCTATAATTTTATTTGCAATCCAGGCGATTGGAAGCCTGATATTAATGGCGGAGCTAAAAGCGACTTGGATGCACTGATCAAAAGTTGGATTGGGAACGAAAAGCCAATTTCGATACTCGATTTGTCTGGCATACCATCCTCTATTCTGAACGATATAATAGGAGCAGTCCTTCGAATTCTTTACGATGCTCTTTTTTGGGGAAGAAATCTTCCAGAAGGAGCGAGAGAGCGTCCGCTTTTTCTGATACTTGAAGAAGCACATACGTATCTTGGAAAAGATAATTCGGGCACAGCTGCATCAGCAGTAAAGCGTATTGCCAAAGAAGGTCGTAAATATGGTGTGGGAATGATGGTTGTAAGTCAGAGGCCTTCAGAGATCGATACAACAATTTTATCTCAGTGTGGAACTACGATCGCTATGAGACTTACTAATAATACAGATAGAGGGCATGTTGCAGGGGCGGCTTCCGACAATCTTAAAGGATTGTTTGACATGCTACCAATTCTTAGAACCGGCGAGGCAATTATTGTTGGCGAAGCTGTCAGTCTTCCGATCAGAACCCTTATTGATTCTCCTCCAGCAAATAAAAAACCAGATAGTATTGACCCAAAAGTTGTTTCTCATGGGTCAGAGGAAGATGGATTTGAGAGCCCTGGGGGCTGGAACCAGAAAAATGAAAACGAGGATTACGCCCCCATGATTCATCAGTGGCGGACACAATCCGCAAACTATGATCATAATTTTTTTAATTCAGCAAACGTTCAAGGAGAAAATGATGAGTGAATGGATTTCAACACCACAATCGTCAAATGTCGCAGGTTTTTGCTATGACAACACAACGAAAGTCCTTTCTGTCGAATTTAATAGCGGGAGTCGTTATGATTACTATGATGTCCCTCTGTATGTTTATGAAGGCATGAAGCTTGCCGATTCGAAAGGGAAGTACCTTAATGCCGAAGTAAAAGGACATTATAGATATGCCAGGCAATAATCTATGAGAGTACTTCACACATCAGATTGGCATATAGGTCGAACCCTTGTAACCGCTCACAGGGTCTGGACAATTTTTAGTTAATGCACATAGTTGGCATATGGGGATAGCAGTGCCGGTGCGAACCTGCCTTACCACCGAAGTGGTGATGAACACCCCGTGGCCGATGCTGGGTTACGTTCATGTTCTGCACGGTGAAATCCAGGCGCTCAGGGAACGCATCGAGGTGCTCGAGGCCAAACTCAGCGCAGATTCCACGAATTCCAACAAGCCTCCCTCCAGCGACAATCCGTTCACCAAGGGTAAGGAAGCAAACAAATCCAATCGAAAAGACAGAAAAAAGCGCAAAGGATTCCGACAGCAAGCTCTCAGTCCAACCCAGGTCACGGAGCTTTATCCCGGAAAATGTAGCTGCGGCTGCAACAGCCTCACGGGGGTGGAGCCTTACTACGTCCATCAAGTCGTTGAACTGCCTGAGATCAAGCTGGAAGTGACACATTTCATCCTGCATCGAGGTCGGTGCCGCCACTGCGGCAAAATGCTCAAGGCGCTCATCCCTCCGCAGCAGCGCACGGGCTACGGCCCGAGACTCGCCTCCATTATTGCCGTCATGGCCGGCACTCAAGCCGACTCCCGACGCGCCACCCAAGACTTCCTCTTCTCGGTGCTGGGCCTTCCTGTCAGCCAAGGAGCTATTCAGAAGATCCTCGACCGAGTCTCCCGCGCCATCGAACCCCATTACCAAGCCATCGGCGCGCTTGTTCGAAGTTCTCCCGTCAACCATGTGGACGAAACCGCTTGGTATTGCAAGGGAATGCTGCAATGGCTGTGGGTCATGGGAAATAGCTTGGCGGCGTATTTCATGATTCACCGGCATCGGTCGAAGAAGGCTTTCCAGGCATTGATCCAGGATTGGCAAGGCATTCTGATCAGCGACGGCTATGGCGTTTACACGAAATGGGTGGGGCTGCGTCAAACCTGCCTGGCCCATCTGATCCGTCACGCCAAAGGACTCGCAGAACGAAAAGACCACGAGATCGCCAAGTGTGGCGCCTGGACCCACAAGGAATTGCAGCGGTTGTGTCACATGGCCAAAGCACCGCCCACGGCCGGCGAATGGAACATGTTCTATGCGCGTTTCATTCGCCTGGTGTCCAAGTACAGCGACCGGCCAGACGACGCCGGCAAACTGACCCGCCGCCTCATCGACGAAATGGATCATCTGTGGCTGTTTCTCAAGGAAGCCGGCGTGGCTCCGACGAACAATCACGCCGAACGCCTCCTGCGCTTCGCCGTGCTGTGGCGTAAAGCCAGCTTTGGCACCGTCAGCGAGAAGGGTGGACGTTTTGCGGAACGAATCCTGTCCCTGCGCCAGACCTGCCGACTTCGGGAGAAGAGAATATTTCCGGTTCTCGTCGACGCCATGACCGCTTTCTTCGCTGGGACCTGTCCAGAAACCGCCTGGATTCATGAGGTCAAAATTTGACCCTGTGAGCGGTTACGAACCCTTTATGGAAGAAAGCGCTACGAGGAGTTCGAGACGTTTCTGTCCTGGCTAATTGAGACGATCCAAAAAAATGAAATCAATGCTCTATTGGTAGCGGGTGACGTCTTTGATACCAGCACTCCGAGCAATCGTGCTCAAGAACTCTATTATCGGTTCCTGTGCCGGGTGGCCGCCTCATCCTGTCGGCACGTTATCGTTGTCGCGGGCAACCACGATTCGCCGTCCTTTCTCAATGCACCCAAGGACCTGCTTGAGGCACTTAATATCCACGTGGTCGGTAGTTGCACTGAATCCCCGGAAGACGAGGTGCTGGTGCTCCGTAATGAGCAAGAGGCTCCGGAGCTGATTGTATGTGCCGTGCCCTATCTGCGCGACAGGGATATCCGCGTGGCAGAAGCGGGTGAGAGTGTCGAGGACAAAGAACGGAAATTGATTGATGGCATCCGCACTCATTACGCCGCCGTCGCGGCCCTAGCCGAACAGAAGCGTGAGAAACTCGGGGCAGATATCCCCATCGTGGCCATGGGACACCTGTTTACCGCTGGTGGACAAACCGTCGATGGTGATGGCGTGCGTGAACTTTATGTTGGTTCCCTGGCTCATGTGACGGCCGGGATTTTCCCTACCTGTTTCAACTACCTAGCGCTTGGACACCTCCACACCCCCCAAAAAGTGAACGGCTCCGAAAAAATACAGTACAGCGGCTCTCCTCTGCCCATGGGGTTCGGAGAGTCAAAACAGCAGAAGAGCGTTTGCCAAGTTGAATTCCACAGTACGGCTGCATCTGTACAACTGATCAATGTGCCGATGTTTCAAAGAGTTGAGCGCATCGTGGGAGACTGGGACGACATCTCAAGCCACATCCTCGAATTGTCGACAACGGGCTCACAAGGCTGGCTCGAAGTCATCTACGAAGGCAACGAGGTTATTGGCGACCTGCGTGAGCGCCTAGAAGCCGCGATTTCCGGCACTCGGATGGAAATCCTCAGGATTAAGAACAACCGTATTATTGACCTCGTGCTGGGGCAAATCCATGAAGAGGAAACACTCGACGACCTGAACGTGAACGACGTGTTCGAACGATGCCTCGCCGTACATGACGTGCCCGAAGAACAGCGACCGGAGCTGCTTCGGGCCTACCAGGAAACGGTTTCGTCTCTCTATGAAGACGATGTGCAGGCTGAATAGAGAGGCGGTCGGTGAGAATACTGCAGGTACGCTTCAAGAATCTGAACTCACTGGTCGGCGAATGGCAAATCGACCTGACGCACCCGGCCTTCACGTCTGACGGCATTTTCGCCATCACCGGTCCTACCGGTGCTGGCAAGACCACGATTCTCGATGCTATTTGCCTCGCCCTTTATGGGCGTACACCTCGCCTGAACAAGGTCACCAAGAGCGGAAATGAAATCATGTCCCGTCAGACCGGCGAATGCTTTTCCGAGGTGACCTTCGAAACCCAGACGGGGCGCTTCCGCTGCCACTGGAGCCAACACCGGGCACGCAAGAAGTCGGATGGCGAGCTCCAGGCCCCGAAACACGAAATTGCCAATGCCGATTCCGGCGAGATTTTCGAATCCAAGATCAGAGGGGTAGCCGACCAGATCGAATCGGCTACCGGCATGGACTTTGAGCGTTTCACTCGCTCTATGTTGCTGGCCCAGGGCGGCTTTGCCGCGTTCCTCCAGGCGGCACCGGATGAGCGGGCTCCAATCCTGGAGCAGATAACGGGCACAGAGATCTACAGCCAGATATCCATCCGTGTCCATGAGCGCCAGCGCGAGGAGAAGGAAAAACTGAACCTGCTCCAGGCTGAAACGGCAGGCATCGTGATTCTTGAGCCGCAGCAGGAACAAGAAATTGGGCAGGCACTCGAGACAAAGCAGAAGGAAGAGACAGGCCTTGCCGCTAAGTCCTCTGACGCCGGGAAGGCTATTGCCTGGCTCACCATCATCGAGGGGCTCAAGAAGGAAATTGGTAACTTGGCTGACGAGGCGAGCAAGCTGCAAGTCGATATCGAGGCGTTCAAACCGGATCGTGAAAAGCTCAATCGGGCTTTGAGTGCCGCCCTACTGGATGGCACTTACGCAACGCTCACCGCCACCCGCAAACAGCAGGCGGATGACAGCGCAACATTGAAAACTGAGGAGGGGGCTCTTCCCGGACTGGAAACCTCCACCGGAGAGCAGTCCGAGGCACTGAAATCGGCTGAGCAACAAACCGCTCGGGGCAAAGAAGAGCTGAAAGCGGCCGGTCCAACATTGCAGAAGGTTCGCTCCCTTGACCAGAAACTTGCCGATCAGAAAAAAGCTGTTTCGGAAGGTGATGAGGGCTGTAAGAAGGATGCGGCAAAGATTGATGCAGACAAAAAAGCCCGGCTCGGAGAGCAGGAAAAACGTTCCAAGGCTCATGAGTCACTGGATCTTGTAGACGGCTACATCAAAGAGTATGCACAAGATGAATGGCTAATCAGCGGTCTGGCTGGCGTTGAGGAACAGTTCGGCGGCTTGCTCTCTAAGCAAAAAGAAATCGTTCAAAAAGAGGCTGATCAAGAAGCATCCACGACGGTTCTAGAATTGGCGACAAAGTCACTCGAGGACTGTCAGAAGCAATCAGGCATTCGGAAACAGGAACTGGAGGACGCATCAAAACAGTTTCAGCAGGGCAAATATGCTTTGAACCAGCTAATTGGAGACCGCTTATTGCGGGAATACCGTACCGAAAAGGAAACCTTGCTGCGTGAAATGACATTTCTGTCGAAAATTGCGGAACTTGAAGATCACCGAGCAAAACTGGAAGACGGCAAGCCCTGTCCACTCTGCGGCGCAACCGAACACCCCTTCGCGGAAGGGAACGTGCCTGTCCCCGATGAAACTGAACAGAAGATCGACGCCCTGACTAGGCTGATTAGCAAAGCCGAGGATCAGGAAGCCGCCATCAAGAAACTCGAAGAAGCTGAAAGCCTGGCCCGTAAAAACCTGATGGAAGCGGAAAAACTGGAGTCAGCAGCGGCTAATGACAAGAAAACCGCCGAGAAAGCCCTCGCTGAGGTGAAGGGCAACTTGGAAAAACTCCGGGCTGATTTTGCCGAACGCCACCAGGCCGTTACTACCAAGCTCCTGCCGCTTGGTATTGCGGACATCCCTGATACGGACATTTCATCACTGCTTGAAACCCTCAGAGCACGGTTGAAGTCATGGCAAACCCAGGTCAAGAAAAAAGCGGACATCGAGAAACAGATTGCCGACATCGACAGCGAGGTGAAGCGGCTGGATGCGGTTATCGAAACCCAACGCACTGCCCTGACTGAAAAGCTGGAACGCCTGGAGACCTTGAAAAAGGAACTCGCCACCGTAAGTGAAGAGCGGAATGCACTGTTCGGCGACAAGAATCCAGACGATGAGGAACTCCGTTTAAACAAGGCGATTTCTGATGCCGAAGGCGCCGAAAAACAGGTCAGAGAACGGCACAACGAGCTTCAACAACAATGGAATACTGCGAAGGCCCATGTTGAATCTCTGAAGAAACGCATCGACCATCGAGAGCCGGAACTGAGAAGGCTGGAAACTGAATTTTCCGCAGCGCTCGCGCCCGTTGGCTTTTCAAATGAAGAACAGTTCCTGGCGGCCATATTGCCCTCTGAAGGTCGGGCTAAGTTGACGGCCATGGCCAAGGATCTGGATGAGCGTCAAACGGACCTGAAAGCCAGGCAGAAGGATCGGGAAACGCGCCTGGCCACGGAAATGGCCCGCAAGATCACCGACAAGTCGCTGGGAGAGCTCGAACCCCAATTCAAGGAGTACGAGGAATCCCTTAACAGCCCGTTGAAAAAGTCTGTGATCTGGCCGAGAATAGCCACATCGGGCGGTTGGAGGTAAGGCATGGGACTTGGTCACCAGGGTGAGCGTCAGGGGAAGTTGTTTCTGGCCTTTGATGAGATTCCCCGTTCACGTGGTCATGCCTTCTACGATCGCCTCCAACATATTCTGCGGCAGTTCCGGTTCGACGCGTTTGTCGAGAAGTTGTGCCAGCCGTACTATGCCGACAAGGGCCGCCCTTCGATTCCGCCGGGCCGGTACTTTCGGATGCACTTCGTGGGGTACTTCGAGGGGATCGACAGCGAACGAGGCATCGAATGGCGTTGCGCCGATTCCCTGTCCCTGCGGGAGTTCCTGCTCCTGGCGCCACACGAGTCTGTCCCGGACCATTCCTCGCTGAGTCGTACGCGTGCCAGGTTGCCGCTCTCCGTGCATGAAGAAGTCTTTGCCCGAGTTCTCAAGATGTTGGCCAAGGCGGGCTTGATCCTGGGCGGCCGCATCGGCGTCGACGCCTCGACCATGGAGGCCAACGCGGCGCTACGCACCATCGTGCGCCGTGACACAGGCGAGAGCTACCGCCAGATGCTGGCGCGCATGGCCAAGGAAAGCGGCATCGAGGCGCCCACGGCGGAAGATCTGGTCCGGCTGGACCGCCAGCGCAAAGACAAGTCCCTTTCGAACAAGGATTGGCGTTCGCCTGTCGATCCCGAGGCCAAGGTCGCCAAGCTGAAGGACGGCCGGACGCATCTGGCCTACAAGCCGGAACATGCGGTGGATCTGGACAGCGGTGCGGTGGTTGCCGCCGAGATTCACGAAGCCGACCAGGGTGATACGACGACCCTGGGCAAGACGCTCAAGGCCGCCGAGAACAACCTGAAGCAGGTGAGCAAAACACCACCCTGCACGGACGATCCGGTCGATCTTGTGGCGGATAAAGGCTATTTTTCCCGTGACGTGCTCAAGGAACTGGATGGCAGTCCTTGGCGCAGCCGGATTGCCGAACCCAAGCGGCAAGGGCTCAACATCTGGAACGGCGATCACGAAGCGCGGCGCGCCGTATACAACAATCGGATTCGCCTCGGTTCATTGGTCGGCAAATGCCTGGGGCGGCAGCGAACTGAGGTTGTCGAGCGCAGTTTTGAACACACGCTGGATCGCTGCGGCGGCATGCGTCGGGTCTGGTTGCGCGGCCGGGTGAACGTCCAGAAACGCTACCTGATCCATGTGGCCGGGTTCAATCTTGGCTTGCTCATGCGGGCCAAAATCGGCTGTGGTACCCCACGGGGCTGGGCCGAGGCTTGGTTTGTCGTCATTTGGACCGAGCAGATACCCACCACGGTCAATCTGAGCTTGATGCTATGCCTCGAAAATCAATCCTGCATCATCCTGCCGCTCGCCTGCATTCATAGCCTCAACTGAGCCAAATCCGTTTTTTGCAACGGGCTGTTAAAGAGCTGCGTGACATCATTGCCGGTCTCAAGCACAAACTGAGTGAAGATGCCGCCGCCAAAGAGAGGATAAAGGAAAAACAAGCGGCCATTGAGGCCCAAAAAACAGAATGCCGCAGGTGGGAAAATCTACATGAATTGATCGGCTCAGCAGACGGTAAGAAGTACCGCAATTTTGCCCAGGGTCTGACATTCGAAATGATGATTGGTCATGCCAACCGGCAACTGCAGAAAATGACCGACCGCTACTTGCTGGTCCGCGATTACACTCAGCCCCTGGAACTTGACGTGGTCGACAACTACCAGGCCGGAAAAATTCGGTCCACGAAGAATCTTTCCGGCGGCGAGAGCTTTATTGTCAGCCTTTCCCTGGCGTTGGGTTTGTCCCACATGGCCAGCAAGAATGTCCGGGTGGATTCGTTGTTCCTTGATGAAGGATTCGGCACTCTGGATGAGGAAACCCTCGAAACCGCCTTGGAAACTCTCGCGTGCCTGCAGCAGGAGGGCAAGCTGATCGGTGTCATTTCACACGTATCGGCCCTGAAAGAGCGGATCAGCACCCAAATCCAAGTAACGCCTCAAAGCGGAGGCAGGAGTCAGATATTTGGCCCTGGATGTTGTCATGGAGGGTCTGTTTAGTTGAAGTTCTCTGAAGGAACGTCTTCTGATCATCAATCATGTTGACGCAATATCCATTCTTTAACCAAGACGATGCCACCTATTTTTCGCAGCAGATTGAATTATGACGAGATGCCACAATATTATGTTCACTAGACCACAATTGAGTTCACCCTTTCCTGCTTCATGTCTCGTCGATGTTCACCGGCTCTTATCTGAGATATACGTTCGACCGACAAATCCAACTGCCTCATTACTTGGTCCAGGCCATGGATGCAATGTATGTCGTTGAAATCCGTCATTCCCCGCGCTTTCTCTGCCTCGGAAAAGGAGGGCACGATGACATGGCCCTGGACAGCCTCGGCCGCCAGATTGGCCTTCTCCACCCCGACGTTTACCGAAAGGCCATGGTCGTTGTCCGCCAGGATGGCAATGGGGGCATTCGGGAACTTCTCGCGTAACGCCACGGCCACCGGCTCCAAATTTCCGGCGTCAAAGGCGGCCACCACTGGCTTCCCCATGGCCAGATGCACGCTGGCGGCCGTGGCGTAGCCTTCGGCGATGAGGATCACGTCCTGGCCGAGGTTGCCTTCGGGGTCGATGGGGAAGAAAGTTCCTTTCTTGCGGCTTCCGGCCTCGAACTGCTTCCCGTCCTGAGAAATCGTCTGGAGCGTATGGATGAAACCGGCGGTGTCATATCCCGGCACCAGCAAATTCCCGTTCTCATCCTCTCGAACGCCGATACCCGGCACACCTTTCTTGACGAGATAGGCCTGCTCTGGACTGGCCTCCTTGGCATTGATGAACTTGGCGTACGCCCGTTTAGAGGCCTTCTCCTGTTGTGTCCGGAGCTCAAGCTCCTGCTGGGCACGGCGTTTTTCCGCCTCAGCCTTGAGGACCGCCTTCTGCTCGTTGGAGAGCACGTGCCCGGTCGCTTTCCAGGTGGTCTTCTCGCCGGTCTTATGGTTCTGGATGAACCCAGCCGGGATACCGTCCAGATAGCCCACATAGGCACCGTCGAGTTTGCCCGTCGCCCCGTCCAGGAGCGGTGTCCGGTGAATCTTTCCATCCATGACCGGTCCCTGGCCGCCAATGTCCAGACCGGCTGCCTTGAGCGCCAGCGCGAATTCCTCCTGTGGCGGCATGGTAGGAGCGGCCCCCGGCGTCTTCTCTGGCAACCAGCCTTTGAGTTTGGCCATGTCCGCGCCTTCGGGGGCGTACCAAAGCTTGGCCTCGGGGTCCCATCTGGCCCCGGCGGCCTTGGCTCGTCCCTTTTCCCGGTAAGGTACCGCCAGGAAGACCTTCTGATCGGCGGGCTCCCTGACGGCCTCTTGTTCGGAATCATGGGCGACCAGCGGTGCGCGGACTGCGGCAACCTCCTCTTCACGCCCCTCAGCCAGCTCCTGGCGCTGTTCCTGCTTCTGTTCCATGGCGATGACGTAGTGTTTAATCCTTTCGGCATCCCGACAGGCCCGGACGATCTCGAAGGGATCCTTCTCCAGGGCCTTGATCCAGGAACCGACGTACGCCAGATGCTGGCTTGGATCGTGGCCGATGCCCAGGTCCTGGCCGAGCATCCAGGAGGCGATTTCCGCTCTAAGCTCCTCCCGGGCATAGACTTCGGAGCCGAATGGCCCAAACTCACGGGCCAAGCGCGAGACATGTCCGGTCCAGTGGCCGAGCTCGTGCAGGGCCGTGGCGTAGTAAGTGTCCTGCCCCATGAAGTGGTCTTTTGGTGGCAGGCAGATCTCATCCGTGCTCAGGCTGTAAAAGGCTCGGTTTCGCTGGTTGTGCTTGATGACCGCTCCAGAGTTTTGAAGGATGGCCTCGGCTTTTTCGTTCGGGTCCCAGGGCGGCACCAGAACCGATTTGTCCAAAGGAGGAATGTCGCCGGCAAGCTGGCTCACATGGAAGACCGAGGAGAAACGCACGATGGGCCGGGTCAACTCGACCTTCTCCATGACCTGGTTGCCCTCGTCGTCCAGGACCGGCTTTCCGTTGTCGTCCCGGGCAGGTTCCTCCTTGGAGAATTGCCAGTAGACGATGGTATGGGACTTCTCTCCCTTCCTAACCCGACAATCCACGGTGTTGGCCTGCCGCAGCGTCATCCAGCGCGGGTCGTCGAAGCCGTACCGGGAAAGCATGACCCGGTTGATGCCACTGTAGACCGTGCCGGAAACCGGATTCATGGGCGCAAGCACCTCGCCGGGCTGCCAGGGCTTTTGCCAGGGGGCCACGCCGCGCTTCAGGTCCTCGATGATCTTTTCGGCAAACTCCTCGTGAAAGGGTTTGCGGGTTTTCTCGTCAGCGGCCATGGCCAGCCTCCACCGCGTCCGTGTCCGGATCGTCCAGGTCATCGAGGTCAACGGCCGTTTCCTCGAAAGCGCCCATGAAGTCCGCCACGTCGGGATCGACCGGAATGCCGAGGTCAGGTAGTCCCGTGGCCTGGGAGTCTACGACGTTGGCTGCGGCCATGAGACGGTTCTTGTCCATGTCATTCTCCTTTGGGATCCAAGAGAAATACAGGTTCGACCTTTCGCAGGCTGGCCATGGGGACCAATCCGAAATAGCGGCTGTCGAAGCCTCCGGGATGCCGGTCGGAAAGCACCAGGGCCAGGCCCCCCGGGATCGTCTGTGATCCGAAGTTTTCGGCCTTGGGTATGGGCCGGCCATGGCTGTCCCGGGCAACAACTCGACTTTGGGTCCACAACCGGCCATTGATGGCGATGCCGTCCTGGCCAACCTCGATATGGTCACCTGGCATGCCGGCGACGCGCTTGAGCAGGGGCTCCAGGCCATTGGGGCAGGCACCGGCCCGCAGATAGTTCCGCTTCAGGGCCAGGGTGGCGAAAGACCTATCCTCCAGACAGGCACTGACCAGATCGCCACGTTCTGGAACCCCAGGAGCAAGACGATAGATGCCCCGGGGCATTGAGGCCGTGGCGTTGACCCGCAGGCCGAAGATCCAAAAGAGGCCCAAGGCTGCCAGTGTCAGGCTAGACGCGCTCAAGATAACTTTCATACCCCTTGCTCTTGTCCAGCTGTTCTGCGGCGGGGTCGTGCTCGGGTTCATTAACCGAGGGCACGGCGATTTCGCGGTAGAGTGAGTCCGAGACCAGAGGCGCTTCGAGGCGCGCCCGACGCGAAAAGACCGGGTCCAGGAAATAGAGAATCTGGCGGCCGTAGATGGGCGGCCGGCCGGCGCAGAAAATCAGCATGTCGCCCGGGGCGACCACCTTGCCCGTGGCATCCTTCTGGGGACCGGGCAGACGCATGCACTCGTCTTCGGTCAAAAGCGGCCGGGCGGTTTCCGAGACACTCACCGAGGCGTTTTTGAGTGAGCCGCTACGCGACCCCGAAAGCGAGGTCTTCTTCTCCACCACCGTGGTCTTGCCGGTCATGGCGGAAAGCACCTGGGCGGTTGCGATGGTGTTGGGTGCGTAGGCCACGCGGATGTGGCAGTTGGCCATGAGCCCGTTGTCCTTGCCGTACACGGCGCTTAACTACACGATATCCTGGACGATGAAATAGCCCTTGATACCGTAGCCGGCCATGTAGGCGATGGCCCGTTCGATGCTATCGAGGCGGCCCAGGGCGGTGAATTCATCCAGGAGCAGCAAGAGCCGATGTCTCGGGACCACGCCTTCGGACTTCCCACCGAACTCCAGGCGGGCCGTGGCCCGGCTCAAGAGCAGGTTCACGACGATGCGAATGAGCGGGCGCAAGCGGTCTATGTCCGCCGGGCTGATGACCAGATAGAGGCTGACGGGCTTTTCATGGTGCATGAGGTCGTCCAAGCGGAAATCCGAGCGACCGATGTTCCGGGCCACCACCGGGTCCCGGTAGAGCGCCAGATTGGCCACGGCCGTGGAGACCACGCCGGACAGCTCGTTGTCGGCCTTGTTTAAGATCTCCCGGGCAGCCGAGGCGATGAAGGCGTGCAGGTCTTGGCCCTGATGCCCGTCGGGGAAGACCTTACCCAGCAAGGCGGCATGATCCGTGTCCAGCATTTCCTGGAACAGCTCCCGGACGCCTCGTTGGGCGTCGGCCAGCGTGCGGGAGAGGTCAAAAAGCGTTGCTGTGCGCTGCTCCTTGTGCCTGACCATGACCATGCAGTGCAGCAGCGTCCCGCCGAGAAAGGCAAAGGCCGCCTTGTTCCAGTAGTCGGCCAGCCCCTTGCCCTGGGGGTCCAGGATCATGCCGACGAGATTTTGGGCGTCGGGGATGGCGTGGATGGTCTCCAAGCGAATTTCTTCCAGGGGATTGAAGCAGGCCGAAACGCCCGTGGCGTCGGAGGGATCGAATTTGACTACCGTATGGCCGATGGACCTCCTGTACCCGGCGGTAAGGCTCCAGTTCTCGCCCTTGATGTCGAAGATGACGGCGGAATCAGGCCAGGAAAGCAGCGTGGGCAGGATGAGGCCAACGCCCTTGCCGGACCTGGTCGGCGCGAAACACAGAATGTGCTCCGGCCCGCTGTGGCGCAGGTAACGCTGCACGGATGCCGGCTTGCCGCGAAGGGTACGGCCTAGGGCAGGCAGACCGCGAAAGGTCTTGATCCAGCCCCCGACATAGACGCCCTGGCCACCGAGAAGTCCCATGGCCCGGATATCGGCCTCCTCGGCCCAGCGGGCCGAACCGTGCAGGTCGTCGCGGCCATCGCTTAAGCGCATGCGGCCAAGCCACAACCCGAGAACCAGGAGCTGGGGCAGGAGGAAGATGGCCTGGGCGATGGCCAATGACTTCTGGACGTGATCCTGCCGGTCCGCAAGCCGCCCTTGCCAGTCGAAAATCTTCCAGGGGGCATACCAAGAAATTCCGAAGGCCTTGGCCAGAGGAGTTCCCAGGGCGGGCTGGAAACCATACAGGGAGGCCACGCGCTGGGTGGCGATGGACATGGCGAGCACGGCCAGGACGGCCACAAAGACGAGATACGGCCAACGGGAACTGCGCTGCCGTCTGGCCTTCCCGAGGCCGTAGGGGCGGTCAACAGACATTCCGCCTTCTCCGAAAGCATTGTCGCGCTTTGTGCTGTCCGTCTTGACTTGTCACTAGGAAGTAGTACCATTTTCCCGTGAACAACAAACACCGCAAAACCTTGGCGGCGATTTTCGCGGACCCGGTCAGCCCGTCCATTCCCTGGGAAGACATCGAATCCTTGCTTCGGGCTCTGGGTGCTGAAATCCTGGAAGGCCGAGGGTCGCGAGTGCGCGTGGACTTAAACGGCCGGTTTTCGGTGTTCCATCGACCGCACCCGCAGCCCACGACGGACAAAGGCGCGGTGAAGTCGATGCGGCGTTTCCTCGAGAACGCGGGAGTCAAGCCATGAACGTTTTGACCTATAAGGGCTATCAGGGCCGGTTCGAATACGACCCCGACGCGGATATTTTTCACGGCGAGGTCATGAACCTGGCCGACGTCATCACCTTTCAGGGGCGATCCATCGACGATCTCAAACAGGCCCTGGCGGATTCCATCGATGATTACCTGGAATTTTGCGAGCTCAAGGGCAGGAAGCCCGAGAAGCCGTACTCCGGGCGCTTCAACGTCCGTATCGCCCCGGAACTGCACCAGCGCATTGCCCAGAAGGCGAACGCCGATGGCAAGAGCCTCAACCATTGGGTGGCGGAGGCGCTTGACCGGGCCGTGGCGACCAACCACGCGTGAATAAGCCGACGGCTTACCGAAGCGGCACATACGGGGCCTTCATGACCATGTCCTTGGTCACGATGATGTTGAACTGGTAGCCGGGCCGGATTTCGAGCGTCGGCTTGATGTTGAGGTTTTTCTCCAGGAGCTTGGTGGTGGTCTGACCGAGCTGACTGGCCAGGGCCGAGGCCATCTCGTCTTGCATCGAGGGAACGTTGCTTGAAGTGTTGCCCTTCACGTTGAGGGAGTCCATGGCGAAGGCGTTGCCGCCGGAAATGAGCGACATGAGCACGGCGGAACCGAAAATGCGCCAATAGTGGTTGTTCACCTCGTCGTTGACCCCGGCATACCCGCTCATGTCCGCGCCGGGCATGGCTCCCAGGGTGATCGCCGAGCCGTCCGGGAAGATGATGCGGTTCCAGGCCACGAGCACCCGCGACTGGCCGTAGATGACCCGGGAGTCGTAGACCCCGAACAACTTGGATCCCTGGGGGACGATCAGGTAGCGGCCCGTGGCCGTGTCGAAGACGTTCTGGCTGACCTGGGCGATGATCGAGCCCGGCAGGTCGGAATTGATGCCCGTGATCATGACGCCGGGGATGACCGTGCCGGTTTTGACTTCAAAGGGCTGGCCGGGCGTGCGCGTGCCGGGCAGCGTCCATTCCTTGTCCGCTCCCCCTTGCTGCCTGGCACGAGAGAAAAACGCTTCCTTGTCCTTGTCGGCCGCCGGATTGTAGTCGCCGGGAGCGAGTCCGGCGAGGCTTGCCGCCAAACCCTTTGCCCCATCCCCTGTCTCCTGCTGCCGGCCCTCCGGGACGCCCGTTCTTGGATTCGCTTGTGCGGCCGTCTGCCGTGTCTGCTCCCCTTTCTTGGCACTCAGCGGAGAAGACAGGGCACTGAGCTGGGCCTGCAGCTTGTAGCGGCGAAGTTGCTCCTGTTCCCGCCGCCAGGCTTCGGCCTGGTCGTTTTTTTTCGGGGCAACGACCACAATTGGCTTTTGGGGTTCAAGAATCGCCGGGCTTTTCTCCTTGGAAGGCGACGTCGCCAGTCCCGGGCCGGCATCCACAGGCAGCAACGGCTTGTCGGCGGCCGCATCCGCCGTCAGCCTCGCATCGTCCTTTTTGCGGCGTTCGGAGAAGTTGACCGAATAGATTAGGACCGCCGCCAGGATGAGACCGACAATGAGGACCAGGAGGAGCGGCTTCTTGCTCATCCTGGCCACGGACAGACCGGCGGCTCCCGGCGGCGTGAATTCGTTGGGGCTGTTGTCGGACATGGTATTTCCGAGTCTTGCAGGAGACTATTGCGGGAGCGCCTTGCCCTCCGGGGGATTCCCGGAGTCCGATGCTTCCCCCTTCTCAGGCGAAGTGGTCTGCACCATGCCGCCATCGGGCTTGGTCTCGGGACCAAGGGAGTAGACCCTGGAGAAGGAAAAACCGTCGGAGGCTTTGACGTTGAGGTACCAGACGCCGGGCTCGTCCTTGATGGCGTCGAGGGTGTAGGCCACGGCCAGGACGCCCGAGCCGCCGGCCGCTTCCAGGCGGAAGCCGCGTTCCCGCAACCGGCCTTCCAGAGCAGTGTTGAAATGCCCGTTTTTGGACTGCTCCAGGTGCAAGGCTGTCCTGCCCGGAGGGTATGCATCCGCGAGCTTGCCCGCCGCGTCCTCGGCAATGACCGTTTCCTGCTTCGGTGTGATCCCTTCGGCGCTGAATGATCCGACATGCCGGGGCGCGCAACCAGCCAGCAAAAGGCCAATCCAGAGAGCTATCATAGAGATGCGCATCAGCTTTTCTCCCGTGTGATTTCGATTTTCTCCTGGTCGCTGCCCACGCCGACTATGAGCAGGACCCGGTCGAAGAGACCGTCCATGACCATGGTCCGTTCCTTCACCCGGTAATTGACCAGCACGTTGCCTGAGGCTTTACGCACGAGCAGGATCGGCATCTCCCCAGTGGCCGTGGACTCGGGAAGGCGGATGAAGGTTTGCTTGCCGTCGTCGTAGACCTGGGTGGGTTTCCAGGAGGCGCGCCCCTTGAGGGCGTAGCCGAAGTTGAGTTTGCTCAAGTCCATATCCCGGCCGCCGACCGAAGCTGTGCGCCAGAGCTGTTCCCTGGCGTCCTTGGCCGCCTGCTCCTTGAAGTGGCGGACATGGTCTTCCTGGTAGGTGAACCCGACATACGGGGTATGCCCGGAACGCTCCGAAACCAGCCGCAGATGGTAGACCCGGCGGTTGGTCGTGACCACGGCGGAGGTTTCCAGGCCAGCATCCACCGGCTTGATGAGCAGATGCACGGTTTCGTTTTCACCCGAGCCGGATTTGCTCACATCCACGAGCCAGCGGGCCGAGTCGCCGACCACGACCTCGTTGAGGGTTTCGCCGGGCTGCAATTCCACGTCGCAGACCTGAAACGGCGAGGCGATGACAGTGGGCAGGCTCGCGCCGTGCACGTAGAGCACCCGGCCGTTGCCGTCGCGACTTGGGGTCACGGATTTGGCCACCCAATCCTGGGCCAAATCCAGGGCCTTGCGTTCCTTGGCCGTGAGCTTGATCGGCTTGTCGCTGATGTAATCGGGCATGGGCGGCAGCGGTCCGGGCGTCTCGGCAACCCCCTCACCATTTTCAGGTAGCTGGCGGTCAAGGGGCGCGTCCATGGTCTTTCGCGCTTGATCCAAGGTGATCTTGTCCTTCCCGTCCTGGGCCAAGGCAAGTTGTCCGTGAAGGCACAGCAACAAGGCCAAAAGCAGTATCTTCCCACGCATCCGTTTTTCCTCCCTCTCCATGCGGTTATTTGTCCGAACCGCCGCTGAGCACCCTGGAAAACGACAGCCCGGTGATGGCGATGCCGCCAGGGTTTTGCATCACCTGGGCATCGGTGGCCGGTGGCTGGAGTTGGACGGTCAAGGTGGCCTCAAAGGTCTGGGGATCGACAAGCACGGCCCCGGTGTGGCCGCGCACGGTTTCGGTCCACTCGACCCGCCAGGAGTCCTGGCTGACCGGCAGCGGCAGGCCCTTGATGGAAACCTGGACCAGCTTGCCTTCCTTGGCCCGATCAAAGGGATTGTTGGCCGCGTACCACTGGCGCATCTGGCCTTTGGCTGACCCGGCCATGAAGAAGGACAGGCGCTCGACCATCTTTTTTTGCAGGTCCAGGTCAGCGGTCACGGTGCGCCAGTTCATGATCACATTGGCCAGTTCCGCCTGGATCAGGCGCTTCGGGGCCGGCGAGGCCAGATCGGCCCGGGAGACGGCGGCGGCCTGGCCGATTCGATCCACCTCGACGATGTAGGGGACCACCTTGTACTGGGCAGCCATGATCACATTGGCGGCGACGGAGCCGGCGGCCAGCAGCAGGCAGAAGACGGCCATGAGACGCCACTGGGCCGCCCGTTTGATGTAGTTGCCGTAGCGCTCCAACCATTCTTCCCGCCCATTCAGGTAGGGATTCTGGCCTGGAGCGGTGGTAACGGCCTGGGTGCTATTCCCCATTGGCATCGGCACCTTCCTCCCGCATGGCGTTTTCCATCTTTTTGGCCTGGAGCCGGGATTCCATCTTGCTGCGCAGGCGCAGCGCATGGCTGGCCCGGGGGTGTTCGGCCCGGGTTTGCTGATGGGCGCTGTAAAGGCTTTGGGCCATGTGGCCGACCTTGCCCAAGCCCGTGGCCCCGCTTTCCGTGGCCAGTTGCGAGGCCGCCCGAACGCTTTTGAGTCCCATGGAAGCCCCGGCAGCGGTCGCCACCGAGCCGGCGGCAAAGCCAACAGCACCGCCAAGCACCGCTCCGGCCGTGGCGGCCAATGCATGGCCGCCTGTGACGTGGGAACCGTTGATGATGCCGGCGCAGACATCCGGGATGGTCTTGACCAGGGCGAGCAGCACCACGGAAACGCCGATGACCACGAAGATGTCCTGGAGGGTGGCCTCGGAGAGCTCCATGTCGGTGATAAACGTCATGCCGAGGCCGAGCAGCAGTTGCAGGACAAAGAGCTTGAAAGCGACGGCCAGGGCGTAGCGCATGACGTTGACGGCGTATTCCTTGAAGAGTGAGGAGCCGCCAAGGCCAAGCAGGATGACGCTGGCGTTCATGGCCACCATGGCCTCGCACTTGATGAGCAAAATCTGGGCGGTCATAAGCGCAAAGCAGATGAGCACCACCAACGCGGCCACGATGTAGCCGATGGATTCGGCCGGCGAGGTGATGGAGACTTTGTCCAGGATGACCTGGACAAGGTTGAGGCCGGTGCGTAGCGGCGCGTCCGACGAGGTCTGGGCCGTGCCCAGGGAATCGGCCGTGGAGGCAAGCCCCCGGATGAGGTTCCAGGACCATTCCGCATAGTTGTTGATTACGGCGGCGATGAATCCGGCAAAGAGCAGCGTCATGACGAACTGGCTCAGGATGTCCGGAAGCTGGGAGCGCTGCAGGGCCATACGGATGCCGAAGAGCGCGATTTCGAGCATCACGGTCCAGCGGAAGAGGGCAAAGGCGAAGGACTTGAGTGTACCCGACCAGGCGGAGGTCTTGGTGTAGAACTCCTGGGCAATCTGAGAAATGGCGTCCGGCGACGGTCCGGCGGCCAGCGCACTTGCCGGTAGAGTCAGCACGACCAGGAGCGCCAAGGAGGTCGTAGCGGCTGGGATCAGGAACTGATGGGACGTATTGGCCATGTCCATAACTCGCAGGCGTTAGAACGGATCGGCCTTGGGGCTTTTGCCGCTGATCCCCTGGAGCTTGTCGGTCTTGGTCATCTCCTGCCACCAGGTGGAGCGCAGCTCATCCTGCTTTTCCGCCTTCATCCGGTCCTGGATGTTCGCCTGGGTGGACGTGACAAGCAGGGTCCGCAGCTCCCGGGCCTCCTTGAGCTGCAAGGCGGCCAGTTCGTTGGCCGACTCCAGGGCCTGCATCTGGCCGTCGGGGGTGCTCAGAAGGTCGCCAATATGGCTGTCGAAGTCGTCGGCGTTGTTCATGAGGTCATCGAGCTGTTCGCCGGTGACCTGAAACGCGGCCTTGGACGCCCGCTGCGTTTCCGAAGACCACTGCTCCAGCTTGGCCTGGTACTGGGCGTTGACAGTCCGCGTTGTGCCGGTGCCGGCCTTGGCGATGCCTTTGAGGAAATCCGAATCCCCATAGATTTCGGTAAATATACTGCCCATGGCCGCGATGTCGCCGGCCTGGGTCTGCAGGCTCTTGGTCAGGCTGGCCAGCTGCTTGAAGGTGCCGGTGACTTTGTTGATGAGCTGGGCCGGAAGCTTGACGGTATTTTGCACCATGTTCTGGTACTGCTTGACCTGGTTGGCGACCATCTCGATCTGTTCGATGGTCTGGGTGACCGCCTCCTGGTACTGGGAAACCAGCGTTTCCAGTTGCGATAGATTGGTGACCCGCTCCAGGGCCTGGGTGAACATCTCGCTGCAATTGGTGCAGTAGACGACCAGGGTATTTCCGGGGGAAACGGTGGCGAGCACGAGCAACAGGGTAAGGCCGCACGACATGAGAGCTCTTTTCATGGTCAAGCCGCTCCTTTTTCTTGCAACCAGAACCGGGGCCAATCCTGGCCGTGGAGACCGCAAAGTTCCTTGATCCGGGAGATGCTGTCCCTGTCCGAGGCCCCGACGAAGGCGAGCCCCTTTTTCTGCAGGGCGAGCTGGATGAGCCGACGTCCCGAGGGGGCCATCACGTAGTAGTCCCGCTTGGGCGTGGCCGTGGCCACGATTTCGATCTGCCGGGCATTGCAGCCCATGCCTGTGTAGAGTTCCCGCTGCCCGTCCTGCCTGGCCGTGAGATTGGGCAGGAGGAACTTGGTGGGGCAGGATTCGACGAGCACGTCCATGATCCCCGAGCGCACCGCGTCGGAGAGGCTTTGGGTGGCCAGGACCACGGCACAATTGGCCTTGCGCATGACCTTCAGCCACTCCCGCACCTTTTCCCGAAAAACCGGATGCCCGAGCATGATCCAGGCCTCATCGAGAATGAGCAGCGCCGGCTGTCCGGCCAGCACCGTTTCGATGCGGTGGAAGAGATAGAGGAGCACGGGGATAAGGTTCTTGTCTCCGAGCTGCATCAGCTCCTCGATCTCGAAAACCATGAAAGAGGCGATATCCAAGGAATCCGAAGAAGCATCCAGCAGATGCCCCATGGCTCCGGCCTTGGTGTAGTGCGTCAGCGCTTCTTTCAGCTCCTGATTCTGGACCACGAGCCAGAAGTCGGTCAGCGAGCGCATGGTCGGCGGGTTTTCCCGCAAGGCGTTCATGGCCGTGTGGATGGCGTTGCGATGGACCGGCAGAACGCGAAGCCCTTGGAGCTCCGCTAAGTCGGCCACCCAGCCTTCGGCCCAGCTTTGTTCCGTCTCGGAGACGTCCATGCGCTGGAGAGGGGCAAAAGCGAGTGCGGCACGGCCGATCTCGAAATGGCTGCCACCGGCAGCCTGGCACAGGGGAAAAAGGCTCATGCCTTTGTCGAAGGCGAAAATCCGGGCGTCCGGATAGCGGCGAAACTGGGCGGCAATGAGCGCCAGGAGCGTGGATTTGCCCGAACCCGTGGGGCCGAAAATGAGGGTATGACCGAGATCACCCTCATGAAGATTGAACCGAAACGGCGTCGAGCCGTCGGTGGTGCAGACCATAAGCGGCGGCGAATCCGGCGGGTAGAACGGACAAGGGCAATAGCCACGCCCCGACCAGATGCTGGCCAGGGGAAGCAGGTCGGCGAGATTGAGCGTGTTGACCAGGGGACGCCGCAGGTTGGCGAACCCATTGCCGGGATGGGTGCCGAGCCAGGCCTCCAGGGCATTGATGGATTCGATGCGGCAGCCAAAGCCCAGGGTCTGGATGACGCGGCGCAGCTCTCGCGCCCAGTCGTGAAGCGGCTCCGGGGATTCATGCAGGAGCACGATGCAGGAAGTGAGGTAGCCCGCGCCCACGTACCCGGATTGCACCTCCACCAGGGCTTCCTCGGCGTCTTCGGCCATGAGCTGGGCGTCACGGTTGGCTCTGGCGCTCGGGTTGTTGAAGAACTGGTCGAAGAACCGGAACACCTGCTGCTGCCACGTCTTGCGGTAGACCGTGATCTCCTTGGCCGCGTCGAGCTGGTCCAGACAGATGAACCGGGTGGAAAAGCGATACGGGAGCTGCAGGCCGTCCAAGCTGGCCAGCATGGCCGGCCAGCTTTCCTGGGGCAGTCCGTCGATACTCAGAATGGCGATGTGTTTTGTCCCGATGCGCGGGGCCAAGCCGCCGACCAGATCTTCCCCGCCAAGAAGCGCGTCCAGGTACATGGGCGTTCGCGGCACGCGGAGGGGCTGCTCCTCGCCGGTCAGGCACTGCTGGAGATGGGAAAGGAGCGGTGAATACCGGACGGACTGTCCGTCCTCTTCGGTGTCGTCAAACTCCACCAGTCGCTCCAGGCGCAGCACGGCGGACAAGGCGTCTTCCAACTCCAGCAAGGCTTGCTCAAAAAAACGCAAGCTTTTCGCTAGGAGATTGCGTCGCCCGGTCCCGTGCTGGGCGGCTCCGGCCAGTTTGGCCGCTTGCAGGTTCGGCTTGTAGCTGACCGTGAGTACGGTTTTGGTGCTGTAGCAGGCATCACCGCTGAAGAACTGGCGGCGTTCCTCGTCGATGAGCCGGGTCACCGGATCGGGGAAGTGGCTGTCCTCGGGGCGCGCGTAGGTGCGCTCGCGGCTGCGCAAGGCGTCCACGTGGAGCATCCAGCCGGTGCCGAGCAGTTTGATCGCGCCACTCACCTGAGCGGACACGAAGGCCAGTTCTTCCGGTGTGCTGGAGGCCGTGTCCTGCCCACGGAATTCCCAGGCGGCAAGCAAGCTCCCGTCCTTGCACAGCACCACCCCGGGGGCGATCAAGACCGCATACGGCAAAAGGTCGGGCAACCCCTTGGCCCTGGATCGATAGTCCCGCAGCCGCAGCATCAGCTTCTCCAAACGCCGGCCCGAGCTGGATAGACGAGCTGCTGCTTGATGTGCTTGAGCCAGACCTTGCTCATGATCGGATCGGCCTTGGCCATGCGCCGCAGGACAAAGACGGCCGTGACCCAGAAGCAAAACCCGGTCACCACGGAGAGAAGATTCAGGCCCCCGATGCCGACCAGCAGGGCAATGAGCCCGCAGGTCAGCACCAGTTCCCGCTCGGCCCCCATGACGTGGCTGTGCCGGTGCAGGGATTGGTGGATGCTCAGGGTGCGCATGGTAGCTTACCCCCTCAGATCACCGCGCCGGAAAAGGAGAACACGCTGTCCACGATGCTGGTGGCGAAGGCGATAAACGAGATGCCGAAGACCACGCCAAGAAGCAGCTTGAAGCCGCCGGTCAGGTCATCGCGGTTGAAGATGTAGAGGACGCCGCAAAGGGCCATGGCCACGATGGACACCCAGCGGCCGGCCGGGCCGGTGACGGTCTGAACCACCTTTTCCAGGGGGCTTGAGAATTCGGAAATGCCGCCCGATGCCTGGGCCAGTTCCGGCAAGGCCAGAACAAGCGCCACCAGGGGGAGATACCGCAGGACAGGTTTCAGCATAGGTGCTCCAGATCGTAGCTGCGGGTTGTGGGATCAAAGCCTTTGACCCTGACGATATCGGAGACGCGGCGACCGCCCGGGGCGCGCTCGATGAAGCAGATCATGTCCACGGCCTCGGCGATGAGCGCCGGCATGGGGACCGGGGTTGCCTCGGCAATGAGCTGCTCCAGGCGAAGGAGGCCGGCGGCGGCGCTGCCGGCATGGACCGTGGCCACGCCGCCGGGGTGTCCGGTGTTCCAGGCCTTGAGCAGATCCAGGGCGGAACCGTCGCGCACCTCGCCGACCAGGATGCGCGTCGGCCGGTAGCGCATGGACACCTTGACCAGACGCTGGATGGGCACACCGTCCGAGCTGCGCATGAACACGGTGTTCTCGCTGGCGGATTGGAGCTCGGCCGTATCCTCGATGATGATCAGCCGGTCCGTCGGGCAATGCCGGGAAATCCCGTCGATAATGGCGTTGACGAACGTCGTCTTACCCGAACCCGTGCCGCCAACGACGAGGATATTGCGCCGGGTTTCTATGGCCTTGCAAAGAAGGTTGGATGCGGCCGGCTGAAGAATGCCTGCATCCACATAGTCGCTCAGGGTGAAGACCCGGCTGGCCCGCTTGCGGATGGTAAAGGAGGGCCCGGAGACGATGGGCGGCATGAGCCCTTCGAAGCGGCTGCCGTCAAGGGGCAGTTCTCCTTCCACGATGGGGCACTCCGCCGTGACCGTGGTTTCCAGGGCGCTGGCCACCAGGGAGATGATGAGCCGACTTTGGGCCGGGGGCAGCGTCCCGCACAAGGCCATGTCCTGGCCGAGCTTTTCGATCCACAGCGTCTGGTCCGGATTGACCATGATTTCGATCACGTCAGGATCAGTAAGCGCCGCCATGATGGTCGGCCCGAGGTTGTGCGTGAGGCTTGCCTGCAATCTGTCCATGTCTACCCCCGCGCCCGCAAGGCGAACACGGCCACGTTGACGAGGGCGGAGACAGCCACGATGGCCGCAAGCCAGGTGAGATGCTGCCGGAAGGCTGTCAGGGCGGAGACATGCCCCTGGAGGATGGTCCGGATGTTTTCCACCGAGGCGGCGGAGAGGTCCTTGGTCAGTCCCTTGGTGGCCGAAAGAACGCCGGACACGTAGCCGTCCGTCTTCTCGGCCAGCATGGCGGTCAGGGCCTTGTTGTGCCGGTCGAGGAGCTTTTCGTATTCGGCCAAAAAGGCGTTTTGCAGCGTGACCAGCATAAGCACTGGATCATCCGGATCGACCACGGCTGCGTGCTTCTGGGCCAGCAGCGTCCGGACGCTTTCCAGGTCCAGCCCGATTCCGTCAGGGGCGGTAGGCGGAGCGTCGGCGTCGTGCGGGTGCTGCTCGCTCATGGCCGATCCTCAGCAAAGCCGGGCCTGGTCCATCTCGGCCACGGCATCCCGCCAAAAGCTGGTCAGCCGTTGCCGGACCATGATCGGGAGATCAGAACCTTGAGCTTCTGCAAATGTCTGCCTTCTGGCGAAGAGTTCTTCCAGGTCCCGGCCGAAGGTGGACTGCTTGCGGTGCGGCAGGGAAATGACGGCATGGAAGCTGGAGGCGCATTCCGCGTAAATCTTGAATTCCTCGAACCGCTTCCCGTCGAGGGTGATGTCGCCGAAGTAGCGGTTGAGCCAGACCACGATGGGCGTGGCCGGAAAATGGGAGACCAGGGATTTGAGTCCGGACAGAGTGTCCAGGATGGCTTGTCCGCCAGTCACCACGGTATGGAGCATGACGGAATGGCCATGCTCTTCGAGGACTTCGAGCGCTTGGTTTTCAAGCAAATAGGACCCAAGCGGCACGAAGGAGGACGCGCCGTTGTCCACCACCACATGAGCATCGGCGGGCAGTTCGATGATCGCGTCCATGAGTTGGTCGAAACGGCGGGGATCAATGTCGTCGCCGCTCATGATGTCCAGCGCCACGGCGTCCAGCGCCTCGTATCCGGCGAGGGTCGCATTGATCGGGTCGGTGTCGAAGCAATGCACCTCAAGATTTCTTCCTTGCAGATATTGCGCAAGCAGCGCGGCGATCAGGGATTTCCCGACGCCGCCTTTGCCCTGGAGGATGAAGTGGATTGTGGCCATGGCTGCACCTCCTAGATCATCTCGCCACTGGAGGGGGTCTTGTTGACGGAAAAGCTCTGCTGCCGGGAAGCGTTCTGTCTGCAAGAAGCCGGGGCATAGGCCGAAGTCGGCTGGGTGCCTTCGTGCTCATGCCGCTCTCTGACCGCCTTGAGAAAACGGGTCATGTGATAACAAAACGTCGCATAGGACATGGTGACTTTGCCCTTCTGGACCAGGGCGGCATGAATTTTTTTGTAGTCGTACCCCTGCTCGTACAGGCCATCGATCGTATCCCGGCAGGCAATGAATTCGATGCGGCCCATGTTGCGGGGGATGCGCCTTTTTCTGCGAGCCATGCTATGACCTCGCCGCGTGGGCCGCAGTCCCCAGCCCGGATGCCGACAAAGGGACCTGGCGGCCATTGAGGGAATTTCCTTGGATCATCTGGCTTTTTACGCGGATGAAGGTTTCCACCCGGGGGTGCAGCTTCTCTCCGTTTTCCACTTTCTTCCTGATATTCCTGTACTGTCTTCCGGTGTATCCAAGAGCCCTGGCGACGGCCGTGTGCGATCCCATCTGGCAAAACAGCAACTCAATGATTTCTTTCATGACGTTATCCTTGGGGAGAATTTATAAGAATTTCCTTCTTTACACAACAAGAATTTTTCACTAGACAGGGAAGGAATTTCCGCTAAAGTTCGAGGGACCGGAGGCAATCATGGATGATTTCGCAACCTTGCTGGAGCGGTCCTTTGTGGAACTCGTCGCCGAACGGGCTTATGCCCGAGGTTGGAGAAAGGGCGAGTTCGCCAAGATGGTCTGGCCGGATGCCCCCGCCAAGGCGGCGGCGGCAAAATGGTCGGCCATGCGCGGAAAGGCGACGAACACGGGCAAGCCACAAGGCGTACTAATATCCGATGCTCAGCGTATGGCGGAAATCCTCGGGGAGGACCTGACGTACCTTCTTGCGGTTGCCAAGGAAAACGCTAGGCGTCAGATTGTGTAACGTATCGCTTTGGCTGGTATTGACTAAGGTCGTGCGTCGTGGGTTGCCCCCAACGCTGAGGTTTTTATGTGCCAAATTTCGACATGCGGGAGTTTGAAGAGCGAGCTCAGGAGCTGATCAGTCTGGCCTTGTCAAAGTGTGAGACAGAGGTTGCCGAACGTTCTGAGCCCCCTCCTCCGCGGAAGGTGGCGCTTTGCGCAGCTGCCATCTCCCTACAAGAAGCCTTGAAGACTTTTATCTCACTGGCCAAGTCGGTTTGACTCACCGCGCTCGTATCCGCTGAAGGCGGGTAGTTTGAGAAAAAATATTGCCGGAATTTCTTTCTATTCGACTTTATTCTTAGAAAGAAATTCCGGCAATCAAACAATACGATCGAGCTCCTTCAATGAGAGCAATGGCGATCATGTGTTAAGTATCTCACGTGCGCAATATGCAACTCTCAAATGCCTCCTCGGGCTATCATCACTCGCATGGAATCACATCTTAGGCGGTGCTTCGACATCCGAAAGTACCAGCAATACTTCCCTAAGGCGTGCTCCATGAATTGCAACTTGCGAGGTGGCCGCGTTAAACTCGCGCAGTTCTTCTGGAGCAAATGCCACATTGATTGCTCCAAGGTTCTCGTCAAGATGGTGCGGGTTGGTGGTGCCGGGAATGGGTACGATCCAAGGCTGTTGGGCGAGCAACCATCCGAGTGCAAGCTGCGCAGGTGTTACCTGTTTTCGCTGTGCCCACTCACGCAGAATTTCCACGAGCGCCATATTGGCCTTGAGGGCTTCCGGGGTAAAGCGCGGGTTTGTGAGGCGATAATCTGTGTACCCCGGACCGTTGAACCATGTATTCTCATTGATTGTCCCCGTGAGGAACCCTATACCCAAGGGGCTCCATGATACGAGGCCAATCCCCAATTCTTGGCAGATGGACAGCAACTCCGCTTCTGGGCCCCGCCAAAGAAGGGAATACTCATTTTGCACCGCAGCCACGGGCAGTTCGGCATGGGCTCGACGTAGCGTCTTCATGCCGGGTTCCGACAGTCCGAAATGGAGCACTTTGCCTTCGGCAACGAGATCCTTGACCGTGCCGGCGACATCCTCGATCGGCACCTGGGGATCAACGCGGTGCTGGTAAAGGAGGTCGATCCTGTCCGTCTTGAGGCGCTTCAGGGATGCCTCGACCACCTGTCGGATATGCTCGGGACGGCTGTCGAGACCCCCCGTGCGTTTGCCCGTTGTCGGATCGATTGCCCAACCGAACTTGGTGCCGATCACGACATCGTTCCGGCAAGGAGCGAGCGCCTCTCCGACAAGGAATTCGTTTACGAACGGCCCATAGGCCTCCGCCGTATCAAAATATGTGACGCCCTGGTCCGCGGCCTTGTGGATGAGCCGGATCATTTCGTTTTTGTCTTTGGGAGGATTGTAATTACCGCTGTTCATGCTCATGCAGCCCAACCCGATAGCGGACACTTCCAGGGCTCCGAGCCTGCGCGTCGGGATCGATGCGTTGGACTGGTGCTTTGGATCTTTCGTTGAAGAGGCTGTGGCAATGCTTGGCAACAACGCCATCGCGGACAATGTTAATCCTATGGTGAAGAATTCGCGGCGGCTCGGCATGAAGACGCCATCATTGTCATGCTGATACGAGAATGACTTGTTCATGCAGATCACTCCAGTTTATCGGTTGCTGTTTACACTATGCCTGCTAAGATAATTGTCTATTGTTTTGTATGGAAGTTTAAGCAATATTCAGTATTTATCTGTTTCTTTGTTGATAACGTGCATGCTATTTATTCTCGATTCCATTATGAAAGCTGGCCGCGACACCTATTCGTCGTGTCAAGTATTCGCAAGGCAATAGTTTAAAAGTTTATCGCTGTCGCCGTTTAGAAACATATAGACAAGATCGGGCAGTAAGCGGACTTTTATTTTCTTTTTGTCAATTCCGAAGTGGTCCCAAAGTAACTCCAGCAATGTATTGTTGTGCTGCTTAAAATCTGTGCAGCTACCGACGTCAATTCCCTTAAATCCAGGTCTTTCGTCTTGACTTACAGGAGATTTGCACTGGTCTGTTATTGCCATGTAGCTTCTACAGCAATAGGGGCGAACAGGGTAAATTTGGCATAGATCGTCGACCAAAAAAGGACATGGGGTGCGAAAGTCGGTATACTTAAATCTCCCGTCATCAATATTGGCTGAAAAAAATTGCTGAGCCCAGTCCATGAAGCTGTCTCGAATATCCTTGGTGGAGGTATCCCATTGAATGTAGTTGTCAAGAAAAGTATTGCATATTGCAGGATGTGTAATGAGATATATGCCAACTAATGCCGCTTCAAATGGTGTCGCTGTTATTGCCTGCTTGCAACAGGCTGAGCATCCGAGGTGACATGGTATATTATGTCCATTTTTCTCGTACTGTGACATGACAAAGCTTATGCTGTCGTCTAATGATGCATTGCAGCCTTGAACTATAATTGCTGCCTTGTATAGCTCTTCAAATGTGTCGCTTGACCGGGTTGCGAGCGCTTGCCTCAATGCGCTGAGAGAGGACGTTCTGAAGAATCTCCAACTCTCAACACAAATTTTCCACTCTTTTGCGGTGTTGCAAGATATCGGAAGTGCATCTTTGTTTATGGTCATGATTTGTCCTGCAGGTTTTTAAGCCCATCTTTATCAACGAATTTTTTAGTGGGTTTATTCTTGGTGGTGAATGAACATTTCGATCAATTCATTGCCTGATCATCCCAGTTTCCCCTCTTGAGAGATGCCACATGATTCACTCCGGTCCCCGTGTGGAACAATTAGGCAATTTTTCAGCAGGAATGGATATTCCAGGCGAGTTCGCCTTTGCGTAATAAGGCAGCCTCGGCGCGATGCGCCGGTGAGATGGCCGCACGTCCTCGTGTGGCCGAAAAGACAAGGAGATTATGGATGCTCTACAGAACGATGCCCAAGACTGGAGACAAGCTCTCCATTCTCGGATTCGGCTGCATGCGCCTGCCTATGGCGGAGGGAAAGATCGACGAAGGTCGGGCCATCGCCCAGATCCGCAGCGCCATCGACAAGGGCGTCAACTACGTGGATACCGCGTGGCCCTACCTTGGCGGTGCGAGTGAACCCCTGCTCGGCAAGGCCCTGCGGGACGGCTACCGGGCGAAGGTCAAAGTGGCGACTAAGCTCCCGACGTGGCTGGTCAACAGCCGTGAGGACATGGACCGCTATTTAAACGCCCAGTTGGAACGCCTGGGTACCGATCACATCGACTACTACCTGCTCCACGCCCTGGAAGGCGCTTCGTGGGACAGGCTCGAATCGCTCGGCGTCCGTGATTTTCTCGACCAGGCAAAAAAGGATGGCCGCATCGTCAATGCCGGTTTTTCCTTCCACGGCTTACACGAGGAGTTCAAAAGCATCGTCGACGCCTACGACTGGGTGTTCTGCCAGATCCAGTACAACATTCTGGACCAGCAGTTTCAGGCCGGGACCGAGGGCCTCAAGTATGCCGCGTCCAAGAAGCTGGGGGTGGTTATCATGGAGCCTTTGCGCGGAGGCAACCTGGGCCTTGCCACGCCGCCGCCGGCTGTGGCCGCGATCTGGGACGAGGCTGACGCCAAACGGACGCCGGTCGCCTGGGCCCTGCGGTGGGTGTGGAACCATCCGGAAGTCACGGTGGTCCTCTCGGGCATGAATGAGGAAACCCACATTGAACAGAATTTGGCTATCGCCAGTGAGGCTAAGGCTGATTCTCTCACGGCCAAGGAAACAGAACTGGTGGACCGCGTTGCCACCAAATACAAGGAATTGATGCAGGTGGGCTGCACGGGCTGCGCCTACTGCATGCCCTGCCCCATGGGCGTGCAAATCCCTAAGTGCTTCGACTTCTTCAACAGGATGCATATGTTCCCGAATGTCGAAGAAGCGAAAATGATGTACATCGCCTTCGGCGCCGGCATGTCTGGCACCAACGAGCCGGGCTTCGCCTCGCAGTGCGTGGCCTGCGGCACGTGCCTGGAGAAGTGCCCACAGCACATTGCAATTCCAGATGAGCTCGAGCGTGTTGCCGCCGCCATGGAAGGGCCTGACTTCGAGCAACGCGTGGAAGCGATCCGGGCCCACTTCGAGGCCGGGCGTCACTAATTCGTGAAACCATAAGGCGGCGTACCAAGGCACGCCGCCTCTCTGCTTTCCCAGCAGGAAATGGACTGAGCGAGAGCACACTCTACACCGACTGTTCTTCCGGGCTGGGTGAAGCTGAGCACGCTTTCCGAGATGGAACACTGATCCATTTCAAGCCGGGGCCTGGAACCGGTTGCGGAATTTCCAAACCTCAGCACGCCATCCTGTGGCAGTGCCCGTCCGCCTTGGCAGACACACAACGAAGCCGGTCCAATGAGAAGACGCTCTATCCCTTCCAAGAATAAGAAATTCCAGAATCTGCTTGATGCACTGGAAGGGCTAAAGCGCGTTGCGCTCGCCTTTTCGGGCGGTCTGGACAGCACGTTTCTCCTGCATGCCGCCAGGCAGGTCTTAAGGCGTGAGGACGTGTTGGCCATCACGTGCGTGACCGAATAGCAAACGCTGCTGTGCTGGCAACGAAGCAATCAGGCAATTCTTCAGCAGGAATATATAGTTCAGGCGAGTATGCCCTCGCGTAACAAGGCAGTTCCGGCACGATGCGCGGGTGAGCCTGGCGGCGTCTTCCCGAGCGGCCGAAAAGACAAGGAGATCACCCGTGCTCTACAGAATTTGCCCAAAACCGGGTACAACAAGCGCTCTATTCCCGGTTTCGGCTGTATGCGCCTGCCTATGGCGAGGGAAAAATCGACGAAGACCGGGCCATTGCCCAGCTCCGCGGAAGCTGCCCAAGAGGCCTAGGCCGCTACAGTAGGACGCACCGGAACGCCGGATGAAATCGGCTCGCTCGCTGCCTTCTTGATGAGGCCGGAAGACACTATCATCACCGGCAGCGATTTTCTTACAAATGGCGGCGTCACCGCTTCCTACTGGTTCGGCGAACTGGCACCGAAATGAGAAGTTGCAGATGCAGTGAGCGAAATTCAACCCAACAATCAACCATCAAACCAACACAGAAGGACCAGCTATGCAATACGTTAAATTAGGAAACACAGGCACAGATATCTCCAAAATTTGTCTTGGCATGATGAGCTTCGGCAAACCGGGCAGTGAGAACGGCCTCTTTCCATGGGCCAAGGATTTTGAGGACGCCAAACCCATCTTCAAGAAGGCCGTCGATCTCGGCATCAACTATTTCGACACAGCCAACGTTTACCAACTCGGCACGAGCGAGGAGGTTAGCGGAAAACTCTTCCGTGAGTTCGCACTGAACCGTGACGATATCGTCGTTGCCACCAAGGTGCGCATGGAAATGCGCACCAGAAAGCCGAACGGCAGCGGGCTCTCGCGCAAGGCGATCCTCAGCGAGATCGACAAGAGCTTGAATCGTCTGGGCCTCGACTATGTCGACCTCTACACCATCCACCGGCTCGACCCCCTTACGCCCATGGAGGAAACCATGGAAGCGCTGCACGATGTGGTAAAGAGCGGCAAAGCGCGATACATCGGCGCTTCGACCATGTATGCTTGGCAATTCGAGCGCATGCAGAATATCGCCGAGACGAATGGCTGGACGAAGTTTGCCGCTATGCAGAATCACTACAACCTGATCTACCGCGAGGAAGAGCGGGAGATGATTCCCCTGTGCCAAGACCGTAAGATTGCCCTGACGCCTTGGAGCCCGCTGGCCGGAGGGCGCCTCGCGCACCCATGGGGCACGATCACGCCACGCGTGAAGATCGACGAGGTCTCCAAGTGGGTCTGGGACGGCACCAACGATCTCGACAAGGTCGTCGTCGATAATGTGGAGCAGGTGGCCAAGAAGCGCGGCATTTCGATGGCACAGATGTCGTTGGCGTGGATGTTGAGTAAACCTTTCATCACCGCCCCCATCGTCGGCTCGACGGCTGCCAAGCACGTCGAGGAAGCCGTCGCCGCGCTCGACATCACGCTCACTGACGACGAAATCCTGGCACTTGAAAAGCCCTACGTGAACCATCCTGTGCTGGGGATGATGTAATTTGCCAAGCCAATAGAGAGTCTGTCCCGTAAACCTGACTCCAGGCTCTTGAGGTGTAGCCACCAGCATAGTGTTTGTTCTTTTAAAACGACAAGTTAAGGTACAGCTTGAGGTGTTGGCTACAATCTTTGGGCCTACAATCCGAACCAACTCCTCCAACTGCCCCCCAATCTGGATGACCGGCTTCCCCAGAAACGCCCCTGTTGCGGGAGCCGATCACATATTGGGAGGGGACAATCGCCGTCGTCCCGCCGGGACCTCCGACCTCTCGGTGGCCGAGGAGGCCCGGGTCACGTGCGGGATGTTCGGCAGCCGAGCCTTTGTCGTCTCCGACTTGGAAGTGACTGGCATCCATCGGCTCCTGGACCGGCTCGACGAGATCCGCCAAGCCCGCGTCATAATCGTTGCGGTGGGCATGGAAGGAGCGCTCGCCAGTGTCATCGGGGGCTCGTGTCCCAGCCCATCGTGGCGGTGCCCACCTCCGTTGGCTACGGAGCATCCTTTTCGGGGCTCTCGGCACTCCTCGGTTTGCTGACGTCCTGCGCCAGTGGAGTGACAGTGGTCAATATCGACAATGGGTTTGGCGCAGCCTGCGCCGCCTGCAAGATCAACAATCTCGTTTCAGCCTGACGTTCACTATCTTTGCGAAAAACGACGGGGCCGACGCCAGTGATGCCGTCGACCCCGTCGTTATTTGCGGAATCATAGTTCCAGAAAACGCGTTACGATTCTTTTCAGGGACATCCAGCGCGGCTACTTGCCCTGGGCGACTTGCACCGCCTCCCCATCGGCCAGATCGACCGGCGGATTGAGCACCACATTCTCTCCGGCCTTCACCCCTTCGCCCACCTCCACTTCGGTGCCGAAGTCACGGACTACGGCAATCTTTCGAACACGGGCCACGCCGCCTTGCACCACGACCACCTGCATGCCGGCCTTGTTGAAGAGGACCGCCTCACTCGGGACGAGCAGGGACGGCGCACGCCGGGGAACTTGCAAGGCGACGTTGCAGTACATGCCGGGAGTCAGGGTGCCGTCGGGATTTTGCACGTCGATTTCGGTCAAAAGCGTGCGGGTATTGGGCTGCAAGGTGTCCGCCACCCGGGTCACCTCGCCGGAAAAAGTCCGGCCGGGCATTTCCGGCACCCGGACCATGGCGGCGACCCCGGGTTTGACACCAACGGCCGCGTCCTGGGGCACGTAGAGCTGGATACGGATCACGTTGCCCCGGGAGAGCGAAAAAAGGGCGGTGCCACTCGTGGTATCGGCCTGGACCAGACTGCCTGTGTCGATATTGCGCGCGGTCACCACGCCATCAAAGGGCGCCACGACCTTCTGGTAATCCTTTTGCTGGCGCAACACCTTGATCTGTTCCCGTTGCGCCAGGATATTGGCCTCGGCGGAGCGCACGTCGCTCTCCCTGGCCTCGAAGGTCAAACGGGCCACATCGCCATCCTGCAGGCTCACATAGCCTTGGCGCACTAGCTTGGCATTGCGGTCCCAGGTCCCTTTGGCCAGGTCGCGGTTGGCCTTGGCCTGACCAAGGGCGGCCTCGTTTTGGGCCAGGGTCGCTTCGGCCAGGGCGATGCGGTGGTCGAGCTCCGGAGCGTTGATCCTGGCCAGAAGATCCCCGGCCTTGACCCGTGAGCCGATGTCGACGAATCGCTTTTCAATATAGCCACTGGCCCGAGCGTACACACTGACCGCCTCGAAGGCGCTGGTCGTCCCCGGCAGGGTCAACGTGAAAACGTCACCACTCGCCCGCACTGCGGCGAGACGGACCTTTGTGGCCGCGTTGCGGCTTGCGGCGAAGGTCTCCATGACCTGCCCGTTCTCCTCATGCCGCTGCCATGCCCCGTAGGCCAGGGAAGCGGCGAAGAGGACGATCACAACGATGCCGAGCAGCCAGCCGCCTGACCGCTTCGGCGCGTTTGTCGTTTCAGCGAGGCGGACTTCGGGGGATCCGGCGGCCGGCCCGGCGCTTGGAGCCTGGGTATCGTGCGGTGTTTTTTCTGTCGTGTTCATTGGGGGAGTTCCTCAAAGACGCCATGCGCCTTTTCGCCATCGTTGCCCTTGCGGAGCACGGCGAACAGGTAGGGCACGACGAACAGGGTTGTTGGGGTCGCGAACAGCAGCCCACCGATGACGGCTCGGGCCAGAGCGGCGTTTTGTTCCTCGCCCGGTCCACCGATGGCCATGGGGATCATGCCCACAATCATGGCGGCAGCGGTCATGAGCACGGGCCGGATGCGGGTGTGCCCGGCCAGGATGGCCGCGTCGAAGGCCGACAGGCCTTCCTGCTGCTTTTCGTGGGCAAAGGTGGCGAGCAGGATGGAGTTGGCCGAAGCCACGCCAATGGCCATAAGCGCTCCCATGAGCGAGGGGACGCTTAAGCTCGTGTGCGTGACGAACAGCGCAAACAGGATGCCGCAAAAGGTCATGGGCAATGCCAGGATCACGACGAGGGGCACGCCGAAGTTCTGGTAGTTGACCACCATGAGCAGGTAAACGAACACGGCGGCAAAGAGCAGCCCGACGCCGATATTGGCAAAGGCGCCATTCATGCTCTCGATTTGTCCCGTCACCTGTATGCTGTTGCCGGGCTTGAGCTTGGGGGAGAGTTCCTTGACGATCCTGTCGATGTCCCTGGCCACGCTGCCGAGGTCGCGCCCCTGGACGTTGGCGTAGACCTCGTAGACCGGCTGTATGTTGGTCTGGTTGGCGTTGGTGGGCAGGACGTGCCGGGAGATGGTGGCCACGTTGCTTAAAAGCCCCGGCACGGGATCGCCTGCGGGCGAGGCGGCGGTCGTGACCGGCGTGTTGCCGAGATCGTTTAAGGAACTGACGCGGAACTCCGGTGTCTGGACGGCCAGATAATAGGGGATGCCTGACTTGGGATCGGCCCAGAAGTTGGGCGAAACCTGGACCGAGGAACTGAGGCTGACGTTCAGATTCGAGGCAATAGCGTTGGCCGTCAGCCCGAACTGGGCGGCCCGGGCCCGATCGATGTCGACGAACAGCTCCGGGTTGTTGAGTTCCTGCTGGATATGGGCATCGACAATGCCGGGAATGGCCTCAATGCGATGGCGTAGTTCCTTGGCCACGACCAGGTTGTTGGCCCGGTCGAAGCCCACGGTTCTGACGTTGATCTGGGCCGGGATGCCGAAGTTGAGGATCTGGGTGACCATGTCCGCGGCCTGGAAGTAGAAGGTGACCCCTGGGAAGGCGCCGGGCAGCACCTCACGCAGCTTGCGGATATAGCGGGCTGAGGGCTCGTGATCCTCCTTGAGGGAGACGAGGATCAGGCCGTCATTGGGGCCGGTGGCCGTGCCGTCGGCAAAGGCCAAGTTGTAGACCCGGGCCGGCAGACCGATGTTATCGACGATCAGCGCCCGGTCCTTGTCCGGGATGACTTCCCGGATCTTGTCCTCCACGGCCTGGAATATCGCTTCGGTCTTTTCGATGCGGGTCCCGGCCGGAGCCCGGACATGCAGCTGGATCTGGCCGCCGTCGATGAGCGGGAAAAAATCCCGACCGACGAAAACATACAGCACGCCCCCGAGAACCAGGATGGCGCCGACCAGGGTCGGGGCCAGGACGCGCCGCGTCAACAGGACCGTCAGCATCTCCCGGTAGTGCCCACGCATGCGTTCGAAGCCGGCATTGAACGCCTCGTGAAATCGGGCGAACCACCCATGGCCCGCACTATCGTCATGGCGCTCGGTGCGCGAAAGCAGCCCGATCAAGATAGGCGTCAAGGTCCGGGACAGGCCGTAAGAGGCCAGCATGGCGAAGACCACGGCCAGCCCCAAGGGGGTAAAAAGGAACTTGGCCGGTCCTTCCAGAAAAACCAGTGAGGTGAAAACGCAACAGATGGCCAGGGTGGAAACCAGCGTTGGCACGGCAATTTCCGCAGCGCCGTGCAATGTGGCCGCTGGTGCCGGCATCCACTCCTCGGTGCGCAGTCTGTGCGTGTTTTCGATCGTCACCGTGGAGTCGTCCACCAGAACGCCGATGGCCAGGGCCAAGCCGCCAAGCGTCATCGTATTGATGGTCTGGCCCAGAAAATTGAGGATGACCAGCGAAGACAAGATGGAGAGGGGGATCGAAAACATGACCACCAGGGTCGATTGCCAGGACCCGAGAAAAAGCAGGATCATGAGAGCCGTCAGAATGGCGGCGATAAATCCCTCACGCAGCACGCCGGCCACGGAGTTGGCCACGAACACCGACTGATCGAACATCTCATGAATGGAAAGGCTCTTGGGGGCGGCCTTGCGGGCCACGCCCAGGGCAGCCTTGACGCCACGCACCACGTCCAGGGTCGAGGCGTTGCCGTTCTTGATGATCGACAGCAGCACGGAACGCCGGCCTTCCGATCGGACAACGTTTTGCTGCACTTGGAAGCCGTCGCGCACCTGGGCCACATCCTTAAGAAAGATCGTGGCTCCACCCGCGACCTTGATCGGGATACCGTTGAGGGCATCCAGGGAGGGGGCCATGGCGTTGGTGCGCACCACGAACTGGGTGTCGCCGACTTTTGCCGTCCCCGCCGGCAGGGTCAGGCTCTGGGCGTTGACCGCGGTCACAACGTCCATGGGGGTCAGCCCCTTGGCCAAAAGCTTGGCCGGATCCAGATCGACCATGATCTGGCGGTAACGCCCTCCAGCTGGTGCCGGCAGCGTCACGCCGGGGACGGGCGCCAATCGCTGGCGCAGGTTGTACATCCCGTAGTCGAAAAGCTGTTGTTCGGACAATTCGTCCGAACTGAGGCTGACCTGTAGAATCGGCGTGCTGGAGGCATTGTACTGCACGACGATCGGCGGTTGGATGCCAGGCGGCATGAGGGCGCGTACGGAGTTGGTACCGGCGACGATCTGGGCGATAGCCAGATCCAGGTTCACATCGGGTTGGAAGAAGATCCTCTGGACGGAAATGCCATTGAGCGTCTGCGCTTCGATGTTGCGAATGCCTGTGACGTTGCCGCTTATGGCATATTGGCTGTAGGTGGAGACGCGTTGTTCCATCTCCGGCGTGCTCAAGCCGGTATACTGCCAGATAACAGTGACGACGGGGATATTGATCTCCGGAAATATATCTGTCCGCATGGTCCGGATGGCATTGACCCCAAGAAATAAAATCAAAATGACCACAACATAAAATGTATGTGGCCATTTGAGCGCAAAACGAACAATTCCCATAAAACCTACCAGTACCCTTTATCTCTACCAACAAAACAGAACGCTGACGCGCCGGCATAATATAACGGCTCTTCTGGTGTGCACTTCCTGCTGATTGGCACAAAGCCATGCACAAGTTTCCGGTTTCGCTGCAAGAAGGGCTCATACCATCGAGCTTCAATTGCAGCTGGTTGCATCCCCCAATCCAGGAAGGCCGCTTGGCCCCGTTTTTCGAGGATGGTGGCTCGATTGGGGAAATAAGCAGGTCGGAAGAAGAAAGGAACATCTATTCCTGGCGAATAATTGCCTGATTGTTCCACTCCCAGGTTCACTCGGTGCGACAGCAGAGCAATAGGCAACAATCTGATCGAATCGTTTATTCCTGCGAAGTCTGAAGCAGCGTAAAAATACTGACAATACAAGTATCGGTTTTATTGTCGGCACTTGGCAACCCGATAAGGCGCTGCGGGTTCATGCATGAGCTAACGAAATCAAGAGGTTTGGTTTGTTGCTGGCGCCAACAAAGGGCTGGGGACGGCATAGTCAAAGAGGCCCTGTGCAGCGGCTGCAGGTGATCGCCGCGTCTCGCAACACCGCTACACGGCATTTGCTTCTTGACGGGAGTTCTCGGCAGGAACGGATTTTGAGGACTGATCCTTAGCAACGCAATTGTCAAAACAGGAGACGCATATGGGCGATAAAATTTCACGACGCAGCTTTATAAAAAAAGGCGCTCTTACACTTGGCACCTTGGCTATTGCCGGTATGCCTGGGATGGAAAACGCCTTGGCCGCTCCCAAAGGTTCAGCCCAGGTGTTTTTTACCGAGGATATCAGCGCAGACGGTCTGTTGCGTGTGTATGGCAAAATCAACCAGCATGTCACAGGGAAAGTTGGCATTAAACTGCATACAGGTGAACCCAACGGCCCCAATATACTGCCGCGCGACATGGTGGAAGCCTTGCAGCAGCGGATTCCCAACAGCAATATCGTGGAGACCAATACGTATTATGTCGGCAAGCGGAGCACCACGGCCGAGCATCGCGAAACGATTCAGATCAACGGCTGGACGTTTTGCCCGGTGGACATTCTGGACGAGAACGGAGCGGCCCTCCTTCCCGTCAAGGGCGGAAAGCATTTCAAGGAAATTTCCGTCGGCAAGAACCTGCTCAACTACGAGTCCATCGTGGTCCTGACCCATTTTAAAGGACACGCATCCGGCGGGTACGGTGGTTCCTTGAAAAATATCGCCATCGGTTTCGCGGACGGACAGATCGGCAAAAAAGCGATTCACGCCGCTCCGGACAATCACAATTACAAGGCTTGGCTCAGGGGAGCCCCCTTCCAGGAGAACATGGTCGAATCGGCAAAGGCGTCCGTTGATCATTTCGGGAATAAAATGGTTTATATCAATGTGCTGCGCAACATGTCCGTGGATTGCGACTGCGCCGGCATCGGTGCAGCTCCCGTCAAGGCGCGCAACCTGGGCATCCTGGCTTCCACTGACCTCATGGCCGTGGAGCAAGCCTCCATCGACATGGTTTACAAGCTTCCCGAGGAGGAGCTGCATGACCTCAGGGAACGGATCGAATCCCGCGAAGGCCTGCGGCAGCTCTCCTACATGAAAGAGATGGGGATGGGCGATGGTCAGTATCAGATCGTCCGGGTGTAGGCCCTGGCCAGTTTTCCGGAGTGCCTAACATACGGGAAGGGGTGGACGTCCATGATGGATGTCCCCCCCTTTAAGGGAGAGAGGTTGCTTGACGGTCGACGTCATTTACTCCCACCAATGCGAAAACACCTGGTCAGCATTGTCGAGAAAGACCACTTCACCGATCCGTGGTGTGACGGGTCGGTAAGTTCTCCCCTGGCTGGCCTTGATGAATCGTCGAAACGGGTCGTCCCACGAATGGTAGGCGATGCTGAATTTCCCCGCATGGGATGGCAGGGCAGCCTTGGCGTTCAAGTCCTCCGCCGCCTGGGCGGATTGCTCGGGCATCATGTGCACATGCTGCCAGACCTCGTTATATTGGCCGCTGTCGAGTAGAACCAGGTCGAATCCGCCAAACCGTTCTCCAATTGCCTTGAACTGTGGGCCATAACCGCTGTCCCCACTGTAATAGATGCGCCGGGAAGGCGTTTCCAGTGCGAAAGAGACCCACAATGTCTTGTTCCTGTCCAGCCACCGGCCCGAGAAGTGCCTCGCGGTCAGGACATGGATCGTGAGCCCGTCTTCCAATTGGAGTGTCGTGTCCCAGTCCTGCTCGTGCACGATCTCGCGTGGGTATCCCCAAAGAGCAAAATGTTCCCCCACGCCCAACCCGGTGACCACGTGGCGGACCTTGGGCCGAAGCGCCCTGACGGTGTCATAATCCAGATGGTCCCAATGGTCGTGGGAGATAAGCAGGTAGTCGATGTCCGGCATCTCCTCGGCGGCATAGCAATTGGTCCCTTCGAAGGCTCTGGTGCTGAAAAAAAACGGCGAGGCATAGGAACTGAAAACAGGGTCGATGAGTATCGTCTTGCCCTGCAGCTGGATATAGTATGACGAATGCCCAAGCCAAACGACCATGTCCGTGTTTTTGTCGATGGCCTTGAGATCTGTTTTCACGATAGGCACGGGGCCAAGTGGCACGGGATTATCTCTTTCATGGAAAAAGAACTTGATGAAGCCTGAGATGGAAATCCCGCCTTTCACAATCACATTTAATTTTAGCTGGTTATGAAAATACCCGCCATAGTAGTTCGGTGACTGTTCGATGATTGCAAGGCGACCTTTCACTGGAAGTTTGCCGAACTTGTCGTTCCCCAGATAAAGACACCCTGAAACGACAAGAAATACGATGCAGAGGATAAAAGCAAGCATGATGTGTTTGATTTTATTCATTGTATAAATATGTAGACAAGGGTGATGCCGCCAGAAGTCTTAAGCCAAGAACTCGCTCCCGACACGCGTCATTTCCGCCGAGCCCTTCCAAGCAATGCCAAGTTCACGCCAACTCTCACTTTCCACGCGAAGAGCCGACGTTGTCGTCCCCTCTGGCGAGATTTTGCTCCATAGTCTCTGAAACAGGGGCAGCGAACAAGGCGGACCGGAGGAGAGAATGCAATGCTCGCTGAAGCCATAGATCGTATGCATAGTGATGTTTGATGTTCTGGATATGCCGCTAATCGGCCTGCATTTGTGATTTTCCAAGCAAAACGAGAAATGATGCCGCTGTAAAGAGAAGCATTATCCATGTCATGGCGACAGGCGTTCCTTTGCTGAATATGGCAAGGAGCAACGACGAGACGATCCCGCTTCCATACTGAAGCGATCCGATCAATGCCGACGCAGAGCCTGCAATATGAGGCACTTCATCGAGCGCGGCCGCCGTAGCCGAAGCTGCAACAATTCCATTCATAGAGAAAAAGATGAATACCATTAAGACGATGCTATATATCCCATAGGATTTTGCTCTGACAAATACCGTCATGACAAGGAGTGCCAGCAATGCAATGGCTGTAGCGATTTGCAACAATCGGCGCAAGCTAAATCGATAGACGAGGTATCTGTTGAAGAAACTGAGAACCATGACGCCAACGATGTTGATCGCAAAGAGCCACCCGTAGCGTTGGGGGGCGACGCCGAAATAGGAGATATAAACTCTGGGTGACCCGGCGATAAAGGCATATGCCGCGACATAATAGAACGTGACACAGAGCGTGAAACGCATAAAAATTCTATGACGTAATAGATAAAGATAGTTCACAAATGCATTGCCTATGGAGGCATGGACCCTTTTTTCTTCAGGCAACGTCTCTGGCAGCCAAAATAGCGAGATGAACATCAATGCTCCGACCGCCGTGAGGAGCCAAAAAATACCATGCCAACTGCTGACTTGTATAATTTGACCTCCGAGCAACGGGCCAGCAATGGGTGCGATGGCCATGATGATCATTATGGTCGATAACATTTGGGCCGCGTGAGTCCGGGAGAACAGGTCTCGGATCATCGCTCTCGCCAGCATCGGTCCTGTGCATGCGCCAAACGCTTGAACAATGCGCCACAGGACGATTTCTTCGATGGAATGCGACAGGGCGCACCCGGCCGCACCTGCCGCGAAAACCCACATGCCGATGAAAAGTGGTCTTCTTCGACCAATGCTATCGCTGATTGGCCCCCAAATGAGTTGTGCGAATGCGAAGCCTACGAGAAAACCAGTAATCGTAAGTTCGGCGTCGCCATGCAACTCTTTCGCCATTGCGGGCATCGCCGGGAGATAAATGTCTGTCGACAATGAAGTAAAGGCCATCAATGCGCCAAGAATGCCTAGAAACAGCAGTCTGGCGACGGCTCGCTCGTTACCTTCCATTGTCATGACATTCTTCATATGCTTCTCAGTCATAAGTCGCTTTTTCAAGCTGTTGTCGGCATCATACGGCAGGAGTGATGGCAGGCTGCGTAATGTCGTCGCGATCAATGAATACAAGAATGGTGCTTCAGAGATCTTGTTCCGGCACCCTCCACTTCAGGACAATTCTTGGGAGATTTGTATGATACGCACCGAATGGAAATACTCTTACGGCATTTCGCTCATTTGCTTGCGGAAGCGGTGGGAAACTACAAACATTTCCTGTAAATATTGACAATATCCTGCTTGTCGAGGTCTGCAAAACCGTGCAAGACACCGCCACGACATGCAATCTCTGCCATTTCCTCGAATCTTGATTCATCAGCAATGCCAACTTCACGCAATCTGCTTTGCAGATTGCAGGTATTAAAAAAGAAATTTGCGAGCATTTTGATGGCCATTTTGGCGACTTCCATCTCTGGCAAGGTGTTGTCAATACTCAATACATTACAACCAAACTGGTAGTAAATATGCACATTGTTTTTATTTAGGCAGTATTCGAGATAATGTGGCAGGACAATGGCTAACCCCAAGCCGTGAGTGATGTTGTACTTGGCAGACAATTCATCCTCTATGTAATGACACATGAACGGCTGATTGGTTGCTCCGAAAGTAAATCCGTTGAGCGCCCACGATGACGCCCACATCAGATTGGCTCTCGCTTCGTAGTTTTCCGGCTCCTGCAAAGCGACAGGGAGAAACTTGAGAATCGTCTTCATGAATGATTCCATTGTCGCCTCAAGCAGAAACATGTTCGGCTTCATGAAATACACTTCGAGAAAATGCGAAAATGCGTCAATGCCGCCACAGGCAGTTTGGTACGCATTGACCGTATAAGTAATGGTCGGATCCAGAAACGACGCCTTTGGAAACAACGAGGGATGGGCCAAGGGGATCTTCTCATTCGTATCGAGATTGTTGATGATCCCAAATGAATCCATTTCAGACCCTGTACCGCTTAAAGTAAGAATGGTTACGACTGGAAGAAATGCAGTCATCTTGGTTTTTCTAGTAAAAAAGTCCCATGAATCCCCGTCATAAAAGGTTGCTGGACTGATAAACTTGGCAACATCAATGACAGAACCGCCACCGACAGCGAGTATAACATCAATATTTTCTTTTTTGCAGATCTCTGCCCCCTTGTTGACGGACGTATGCCTGGGATTTGGTTCAATCCCTGACAATTCAAACAGTTCGAGATTTGCTTTCTTTATTTCCTCAACAATCTTTCCGTAGAGGCCAGTCTTTTTTACCGAACCGCCTCCGTAAACCAACAACACCCGCTGGCCGTGCGATTTCAGTTCCTGGCCAAGCTTTCCCAGTTGGTTCTCGCCGAAATATATCTTGGTTGGCGTCTGGTAGATAAAGCTTGCATTCATTGTTAACTCCTTATGTGAGAGCTCGGAATAAAACCAAGGTGTTCTTTGCTGCCTTCGGCAAAGCGCCTTGCCCACGGTCCAGTCACGCGCTCATGTGGATGCCTCATAGCCAAAGGCAAGCAGGGAATTTTCCGAATCCTTCAACAGGGCGTAAATGCGCGGGGCCAGCGAGAGATGGTCGTCATTTTCCAGATAACGTTGGCGTTCGGCCTCGCTCTCGAACTCCATCTCGAAGCCATGATTGTAGCCATGGCGCGGCATGACGGGCGTGCCGTTGAACTTTCCCCAGGAAAATGACCTGATTTCTGGCATGACCGTCCGCAACCATGCGAAGCGCTGGAAAATCGCCTCAATCTCAGCGGGATCGGCGTCGTCCTTGAAAGCAAAGAGAACAATGTGCTTCAACATTGAAAAAACCTCCACACCACGCCTGTGGTGGCCATAAAGACGTCCTCGTGAAAAACGTCGCTCTTTGTGATCGCCTTAGCCACGTCCACCTCGTGCATGTAGGCCGCAATAGTTCCAATGTACCCAGAGCCGACATCAAAGGCACGTGCGCCGCGCCGCCAACATTGTTTTTCGGCTACTGTATGAACGCTGAAATCCAGGACTGGTGTTGCTGCATCGTCACGCAACGCGACAGTGTTCAGTGGTTGCTTCTCATGTATGTTTTATTCTTCAGAAAGGGAAAGCAATTCCTTGGAAAGGCGTGCCCCGTGAATGGCAATATTTGAAAGCCGAGCGTCGATCTCTTGGAGCTCTTCCGAGGTCAGCGACACATCGACGGATTTGACGTTGTCTTCGATGTATTCAAGCTTATCCATGCCGGGAATGGGCACGATGAACGGTCCTTGAGCCAGAAGCCAAGCCAAGGCGATTTGCACTGTGGAGACGCCTTTTTGTGCGGAAATTTCATTGAGCATGGCAACAAGGGGCATGTTGGCCTGGATTGACTCCTTGGTAAAACGCGGAAAAGTAGCCCGAAGGTCCGTTTCACTGTCAAATGTCGAGTCCGGGGTAATGGCTCCGGTCAGAAAACCAGTGCCGAGCGGCCCCCAGGGGACAAAGCCGATCCCCAGTTCTTCACACACAGGAAGCACTTCCTTTTCCGGCTCCCTGGTCCAGATGGAATACTGGTTTTGAACCGCGGTAACCGGGTAGACGGCATGCGCGCGGCGGATGGTTTCAGCTCCAGCCTCGGATAGACCGAAATATTTGACTTTTCCCTCTGTGATCAAAGCCCCGACAGTGCCGGCCACATCCTCGATGGGGACATTGGGGTCGACCCTGTGCTGGTAGAGCAGATCGATATAATCCGTCCTCAGGCGCGGAAGCGAAGCCTCGACAACCTTCCTGATATGTTCGGGGCGGCTGTTGAGGCCGCCTTCTTCCGAAATCATGCCGAACTTGGTCGCTATCGCCACGTCCTTGCGAAAAGGTGAAAGCGCCTTGCCCACAAGCTCTTCGTTGGTGAAGGGGCCATAGGCCTCCGCAGTGTCGAAAAAAGTGATGCCCTTGTCGTATCCTGCGCGGATGATCTTGACGCCTTGGTCGATTTCCACCGCCTTTCCGGTGCCAAAACTCAAATTCATGCAGCCCATGCCCAGGGCCGAAACTTCCAAACCGCTGCTTCCTAATTTTCGCTTTTCCATATCCCTCTCCCGGTCCAAGTCTGCTGATTAGTGCGGAGCGAGTTCACCGTAGAAATATGAGGCCGTCACGCCGCCATCGATGAGGAAGTCACTGCCACTGATAAAGGCGCCGTCCGGCCCCATGAGAAGTGCGGCCAGCGTGCCGACCTCGTCCGGTGTTCCGGCGCGTCCGGCCGGCGAAAGTTCCAGCATGCGCCGGTAGCCTGCACCGCGCGGACCGTTCAATTCGTCTTTGGCAAGAGGGGTGATGATAATGCCGGGGCTTATGGTGTTAACGCGAGCGCCGCGTTTTGCCCACCGAACCGCCTCGGCCATGACGCGAAGCGCGTTTCCCCGCTTGGCGAGCTGATAGGCGTTGAGGGTGTCGACCACCTGTTCCGGTTGCAACATGGGCAATGACAGCAGATCTTCGGTCGGCGTGGTCGCCAGCGCCTTGTCCTGTTCAGGTGTCAGTGCCGGCAGGCGATGCCCTGACTGCGAGGCTATGACGACGCCTGCGCCACCCCTCGCAATGACATTGCCGAACTCTTCGAGCACAACAGCAGTGCCATACAGATCGACTTTCAAAATCGTTTCCGGCGTCGCCTGAGACGGGGAAACCCCGGCTGCGAGAATGACGCCTGATACGGAACCGATCGCAGTGGCAGTTTCGACGAGTCGATGGATCGATTCGCGAGAGCTGATGTCCACGACGGTGGTACTCACGTCAAAACCGGCATTGCTGAAGATCGTCGCGGCCTCGTCGGTGTTGTTCTTGTGCAAATCGGCCAACAGAACATGCTTGCCCGCGCCGACACGACGAGCAATGGCTTGGCCGATCAATCCAGTACCAATAAGAACGATCACATTAGCCATCGTTATTTCCTTTAAAAGCGGGTGGGTATTTAGGCTGGTTTGCCTGTGAGCTGGCGTATGCTCTTGATGTCGCGTAAAGGTGGTGCGCCAAACATACGGCTGTATTCACGGCTGAATTGCGTATGGCTCTCATAACCCACTTGGAATGCCGCTGAAGTCGCATCGAGATGATCCGTAAGCATCAACCTACGGGCTTCATGGAGGCGCAGGGACTTTTGGTACTGCAGTGGACTCATTGAAGTGACAGATCGGAAATGGCGATGGAAGGTCGATGTGCTCATTTGGGCAACATTGGCGAGATCTTCGACCTGAAGCGGGCGATTATAATTTTCCTTCAACCAATCAATCGTCTGCGCGATTTGATGACTTTGCGTTCCTGCGGCTCCCATTTGGCGAAGGCGTTCCCCCTGGTCTCCAACAAGCAGGCGGTACAAGATTTCCTTTTGCACGAGAGGAGCGACCATTGGGATATCCTCCGGCGTATCGAGCAGGTCAATTAGGCGAATAAAGGCGTCGAGCAACGGCAAAGTCACTTCGCTGACGGCCATAGCACGCCCAGCCTGTTGGGGGCGCGGCAGCGGGATATCGCTATTGACAAACATCTCCGCAATCGCTCGACGATTCAGCTTCAAGAAAAGACCAAGAAACGGCTTCTCCCTGCTTGCTTCAATGACCTGGGCCACCACTGGAAGGTTAACAGAAGTTATAAGAAAGTGGTATGCATCGTACGTGTATGCCTCTTTTCCAAGCAATACTCGTTTGGCTCCTTGGGCAACAAGGCAAAGGCTAGGTTCGTGCATGTAATAAGTCAATTGCGTTGGTTTTTCATATTGACTTATTACAAAATCCTGTATGGGCGTGACATATCTCCCAACATTTTGAGTCCATTTAAAAATGTGCTCTCCTAACGACCTCCTAGTTCTGATTAAGTCGTCAGGTGCCCATGTACTGTTGTGGTTATGGCCATGCATAATGCTAGCCCCCTTTGTTTGTGTATTTTTCTAAATAAACAAATGGCATAGCTAATTGTTGCCTTTGCCAAATAACACCTAAAAATCTTTCAGTGTCTTACTTTTAGACTTAAGATGCTGACGTAGCGGGGTCAATTAACTGCTGACGCATTTTTTTCGCCAAAGCTGTCATGATTATGGAGGCCAGTTTTTGTATCGAGCATCTTCTTACGTCCGTCCTTCTCGGCGGCAAAGATACGATTCTCTCTAAAATTTGCCTATTTCCGCCACCCTATCCACTGATGCGATCCGATTCGTCGCAGGGAACCGCAAGCCCCCCGCCGCTTCGTTAACGGAGTGTTTCGCGCGGGAGGCGGTTGCATGATTTCCTTCCACCCGTCCTCCCCGTTCCGAGCCTGCCTGGCCTGACGCGTGAAGACCGGTTCGCGCGTTGCGGGACGCCTTCATTTTCGCCTTTCGCTCGATTGGGCAACAATTCGGCAGGATCGTACTACCCGCTTCTGACCGTGCGGGATTAGATAATGAAGCATGTTCCCACGGGACCCGAACTAAGGAGACAAGGATGGGAAAAGACATGCGGGACAACAGCGAAGGGTAACTAGTCGTTATTACAGGATCCAACAGCGAGTTGGGAGCGGCGACCGCCAGGCTTCTTTCCTCGCAGGGTGCAGCCGCCGTCCTGGGCGCACGCCGGATGGACCGGCTCTCGCAAGAGCCGAACAACTGCCTGCGACCGTTGCTCACGACAAAATGGCAACAGGTACAAGAGCCATGGAGACAATCATGTTGAAGATCAAAAATGAGAACACGACGCTTGATTCTTCTCGGCGGGCATTTTTGAAACTCACGGCAACCGGTTTTCTGGCCGGTCTGGTCACGCCGTTTATCCCGCGTCTAGCAGGGGCTCAGGCGGCCGCGACCAAGCCCGGCAAGAAAATTCTTACCGTCTACTATTCCAGGACTGGGAACACCCGGGAGGTTGCCAACCAGATTCAACGGCTCGTGGGAGGCGACCTCGTAGCCATTGAAACCGTGACCCCGTATCCCAGCGATTACAGGGAAACGACTAGGCAGGCCAAACGGGAATTGGAATCGAACTATCGGCCGCCGATAAAGACGAAAATTCCCGATCTCGCGTCCTATGACTTGGTGTTTGTCGGTTCCCCGAACTGGTGGGGAACGATCGCCATGCCGGTCATGACGTTTCTTTCGGAAAATGACCTGTCCGGGAAAACCATCGCCCCATTCATGACGCACGGCGGCAGCGCGCTTGGGCGAAGCCGCGCGGATCTCGAAAAGCTTTGCCCCAAGGCGACCATCCTGGACGGCCTCGCTATTCCGGGAACAGCGGCGAAAACGTCGCAGAAAGAGGTTGCAGCCTGGGTACAGGGAATTGTGCCAAAAGGATAACACGTGGAGGATATCATGAAAGCTCTTGCCATAAGTGGAAGTCCAAGGCCGGGCGGCAATACGGAGATCCTGCTCAAGAAAGTGCTCGAGCCTCTGGAAGCCACGGGATGGGACACGGAATACATGCGTATCGGCGGCAAACCCGTCAGAGGATGCCTGGCCTGCTTCAAGTGTTTCAAGAATAAAAATGGACGGTGCGTCATCGAAAAAGATGGCATGAACGAATATATGGAAAAAATGAACGCCGCGGACGCCATCCTTCTCGGTTCACCCACGTACTTCGCGGATGTCACTCCGGAGCTCAAGGCGCTGATCGATCGTGCCGGCTTTGTGGCCTTGGCCAACGGCGGGACGCTGCGGGGAAAGATCGGCGCGGCGGTCGTCGCGGTCCGACGTGCCGGCGCGACCCACGTTTTCGACACCATCAATCACATGTTCTTCTTGTCCGCGATGATCGTTCCCGGCTCCATCTACTGGAACCTGGGCATGGGCCTCGACAAGGGAGACGTTCTTTCGGACGACGAAGCCATGCGGAACATGCAGCACCTCGGACAAACCATCGATTGGCTTGGCAAAGCCGTTGCTGCGGCTAAAGGGACGTTCCCCGCGCCTCCGTATAATGTTTCGCATTAACGCTGCAATACATCTACATCTTAAGGAGATTCCCATGGAATTCGAATATCACAATCCCACTCGGATCATTTTCGGGGCCGGTTCGCTGGCCAAACTCGGCGAAGTCGTGCGCGCCTACGGCAAAAAGGCCCTGGTGGTCACGGGCGGCGGCAGCGTCAAGCGCAACGGGACGTTCGACCGGGCGGTGGCCAGCCTCAAAGGCGCGGGTGTTGCCGTCGCGGAGTGTGCCGGGGTCGAGCCGAACCCCCAGATCGCCTCTGTCGCACGCGGTGCGAAAATCGCCCGTGAAGAAGGTTGCGACGTCGTCATCGCCCTGGGCGGCGGCAGCACCATGGATGCTTCCAAGGTCATCGCCGCGGCCGTGCTCTACGACGGCGCCCCCTGGAACATGATCGGCCATGGCCAGGAAAACTGGCATATCCCCACCGAGGCGCTGCCCCTCATCGCCGTGCCGACTTTGGCCGCCACCGGATCGGAAATGAACAGCGGCGCGGTCATTTCCAATGCCGAAACCAAGGTGAAGTCCTTTGTGCAGGCCCCATGCCTCTTTCCCAAAGTCGCCCTGGTCGACCCCGAGCTGACCCTGACCGTACCCAAGGACCAGACCGCCTACGGCGTGTGCGACATCATCACCCATGTGATGGAGGCCTATTTCAACGGGGTGGACGGCACGCCGATCCAAGATCGTTTCGCCGAAGGCGTCATGATCAATGCCGTTGAATGGGGACGCAAGGCCGTGGCCAACGGTGACGACCTGGAAGCGCGCGCCCAGGTGCAGTGGGCCTCCATCGTCGCCCTTAACGGATGGGTGAATGCCGGCACCGGTTACACGCCGCCGATGCACATGATCGAGCATGCCCTTTCCGCGCACCACAACATCACGCACGGCGCGGGACTGGCCATCGTGGGCCCGGCCTGGATGCGCTTTGCGGCCAAACATCGTCCTGAGCGCTTTGCGCAGTTCGCCCAGCGCGTCTTCGGCCTCTCTCCGGAAGGCAAGGACCAAACGGCCTTGGCCATGGAAGGCATCGACGCTTACGCCGCGTTTCTGCGTGAAATCGGCTGCCCCTCGCGTTTGCCCGATCTCGGCATCGACGACGCACTCTTCGAGCAATACGCCAAGGACGCAGTGCTCGTGGTGCATGACGACCAGGGCAGATTGCTTGCCCGTCCGCCCATGAACAAGGAAGACATCGTGGCTGTGCTGCGCGCGGCGCTGTAACCGCTTCACGGGAATCGAGCGGATGAGATCCCGTGGCCATGCATGGAGCGGAGAAGCATGCAGCCGATACCTTGGAGGGCTAGCATATGCGCAATGTTACGTTGAATAACGGTGTTGAAATGCCGATTTTCGGTTTGGGCGTATACCAGGTGGCAAACCTTCAAGAATGCGAACAAACCGTCGCTGCGGCGCTTGAGGTCGGATACCGGCTGATCGATACGGCCGCCGCATACATGAATGAGGAGGCTGTCGGCAAGGCGATAAAAAAAAGTGGCGTGCCACGCGAGGAAATTTTTATAACGACGAAATTGTGGATTCAGGATACAGGATACGAGAAAACAAAAAAGGCTTTTGAGACGTCCTTGCACAAGCTGCAATTGGATTATCTCGATCTCTACCTGATCCATCAACCGTACGGCGATGTGTATGGTTCCTGGCGGGCAATGGAAGAGTTGTACAAGGAAGGGAAAGTTCGCGCCATCGGCGTCAGTAACTTTCCGCCGGACCGCATCATGGATTTGATCATCCATAATGCAATTACCCCGGCTGTCAACCAGATCGAGACGCATCCTTTCTGCCAGCAAATCGAAACACAGAAGTTTTTGCACGATAATTCCGTCGCCATACAATCATGGGGCCCTTTCGCCGAAGGGAAACATGATATTTTCAACAACGCCGTGTTGCGGTCCATTGGAAAGAAGTACGGCAAGAGCGTGGCCCAGGTCATCCTGCGCTGGCTGGTCCAGCGGGGGGTGCTCGTGATCCCCAAATCCGTGCACAGGGAGCGTCTCGTCGAAAATCGCGATATCTTCGATTTCGCTTTGGATGTCGCCGACATGGATGCCATTCGAACCCTGGACCGGAACACGAGCAGTTTTCTCGACCATCGGGACCCGAAAACGGTCCAGTGGTTGGGCACACTGAAGCTCGGGAGCTAGATCATGCAAAAACGTATACTCGGGAAAAACGGCCTGGAAGTGTCCGCGCTCGGACTCGGCTGCATGGGCATGAGCCACGGCTATGGCCCGCCCTCCGACAGAGGCGAGATGATCGCCCTGATCCGTGCGGCCGTAGAGCGCGGCGTGACTTTTTTCGACACGGCCGAAGTCTATGTCTCCGGGACGCTTACCAACGAGGATCTGGTTGGGGAAGCCCTGGCCCCGTACAAGGGCAAGGTCGTCATCGCAACCAAGTTCGGCATCCTGATGGAAAACGGCAAGCAGATCCTCAACAGCAAGCCGGCGCAGATCAGGCGGTCGGTGGAAGGGTCGCTGACGCGCCTCGGGATCGAGGCCATCGACCTGTACTACCAGCACCGCGTGGACCCGGAGGTACCGATCGAAGAGGTGGCCGGGACCGTCAAGGAGCTGATGCGGGAAGGGAAAGTCAAGCATTGGGGGCTGTCCGAAGCCGGCGTCGAGACCATCCGCCGCGCCCATGCCGTGCTGCCCGTCGCCGCGATCCAGAGCGAATACTCCATGATGTGGCGGCAACCCGAGGACGCGCTGCTGCCCGCCCTGGAGGAGCTCGGCATCGGTTTCGTGCCGTTTAGCCCGCTCGGCAAGGGCTTTTTGACCGGACGCTTCGACAAGACCGCCTCCTTCGGCAAGGACGACTTCCGCAGCATCGTGCCCCGCTTCACGCCGGAAAATCTCGATGCCAACCAGGTGCTGGTCGAGCTGGTCAAGGAAATCGCGGCCGGCAAGAACGCGACGCCGGCGCAAGTCGCGCTGGCCTGGGTTCTGGCGCAAAAACCGTGGATCGTGCCCATTCCGGGAACGCGCAAGCTGGCGCGCCTGGAAGAGAACCTCGGCGCCGTGGATGTCGTGCTGCCCCCGGACGAACTGCGTGCGCTCAATGCGGCGCTGGCGAACATCGACATCGCGGGCGATCGCTATCCAGCGCAGTACGCCAAGCGGGTCGGTAATTAACTAATAACAGTGGGTTTTCCTTGCCCGGCAAGGGAAGCCCGCTGGGAGAACCATCATGTGCATGGAAGATTTGAGCGAGAGCGTCATTTTCCCCGTCGGGAAAAAGTTCGAGAGCAAGAACTTCGTCGGGACCGTATGGCTCAATATGCTCACGCCCTTTGATTCGGCCTTGCCGATCGGGAACGTGACCTTCGAGCCCGGCTGCCACAACAGCTGGCACAAGCATGCGGGCGGCCAGATCCTTCTCGTAACGGGCGGGCGCGGCTATTACCAGGAATGGGGCAAACCGGCGGTCGGGTAGACGAGGGAAGTCTCCTTCCCCCGCCCCCCACAGATCCGGACATGCCCCTTTAAGGCATCCGGCTCTTCTGTTCATGGTCTTGCTGCGCGACGGTAGACCGAGTGTACTACTACTGCAAATGGTAACGGATAAGTCTTCCTCAAGAGGTCGAAGTCTTGCCAGCTCATGTCGCTCCTCTGTGATCGTCGACCAAGCCACTTCCACCACAGCTTTTGCACTCCTTCTCGGAATGCATTGAGCCTGCGAGCGTTACAGGTGATCCCGTAGTACTGGTAGTGGCCCTTGACCTTGAGTATGAGAGTCCGGTACTGATCCGCAACATCATTATGTCGATTGATCCGGCACCACTCCCCTACCGCTTTCAAGGCCCTGGCAAGACGATCTTTTGCCGTCTTGCGTTTGACAACCCAGTTCCCTTTCAGGGACTTACCCCAATAGTGGGTGAAGCCCAGCAGATCGAAACTGAGTCGAGGGTGTCCACTGCCTCCCGATCCGCCATCCGGCGGTAGGAATCGTATCAAGCGAGTCTTCTCCGGATGGACGGCGAGGCCGAACCGACCAAGTCGCTTCGGCAGTACCTCTTCGACCTTCCGGGCGTCCATCTCATTACTGAAGACCATGACAAAGTCATCGGCGTAGCGGATGAGGAACGCCTCGCCCCGCATACGCGGTCTGACGACATGCTCAAACCATTTGTCCAGGACTTCATGAAGATAGATGTTTGCCAGAAGGGGCGAGATCACGCCTCCTTGTGGCGTGCCGGCGTCTGGGTACGCAAGCTGGCCTGCTTCAAGAACCCCAGCCTTGAGCCACTTATCAATTACCCGTCGTATCACACCATCGCGCACCCGCAGGTCAAGAAAGCTCCGGAGATGTCCATGGTCCAGCGTGTCGAAGAACTTCCGGATGTCCACCTCGTAAACGTACCCGCCTCTCATCCCCATGATGCCGCGCCATAACGTCTCCAACGCCTGGTGACATGACCGGCCGGGGCGGAAACCGTACGAGCAGGGAAGAAAGTCCTGCTCATAGACCGCTCCCAGAACCATGGCCACCGCGCGTTGCAGCACCTTGTCCTCGATGGTCGGGATGCCGATCGGACGGGAGGCCCCATCTGCCTTGGGGATATACGCCCGCTTGACCGGTGGAGCCTTGTACGTTCCGCTCTTGAAGCGATCCAAAAGCGACGTCAGGTTCTTATCCAGCTGTTCCTCGTACTCCGCTGCCGTCTGTTGATCCACACCTGACGCTGCATCTTTCCTGGTGAGGTGAAATGACTCCTTCAGAAAGACGACATCAATATGGTGGGCCAACGTCGTAAAGACCATACCCGGCGCTTGCTTGGCCAGCTCCGCTACCTTCCGCAGTCTCGTTGAGATGTTGTCCAGGCTCGATGTCCCTTGCATCTTTCCCTCCAGAAGTTCCATGAACAGACGCCCCCTTCCCTCCCCAGGGTCCCCTGGGTGGGTTCCCCCGATTCATCGGTACTATGAGGCGCTCCGACTCCCCGCCGCCCATCTCCTCCGGCTTCGTTTCCTTCGCCTTCAGATACCGCTTGTCGCCTGAATATTCGCTCCTGTTCCCGGGCAGACGAACCCAGGGCAGGCCTGGATGAGATTACCGGCTCTTCCCTTCCGTATTCTCAAGCGGAGATGGTAGGGTCTCCCAGGTTCCTGGGGAACCCACTGTCTGCATGCCTTGTTCTTCGACCCCGGCGGGACCTGGAGGTCATGCTGTGTTGCCCCCAGATGTTGCCTTCCGGAAACCTGAAGCCGTCAGCTCCCGCGAGTTGCAATTTCGGGGCTCAATAGCAAGGCCTACAAACTCCCTGTGTACGCTTCACGTCCAGGATTACTCCAGTCCGCGCAACACTCGGTCCCGGCTGTCAGCACACTTGGCCGGACGGGCTTGGTTACCCGCAGGGTTCCAATAGAAGGTTTCAGCATTCCATGCATTCCCCTCCTCCAGGCTTGACCTGGCGCACCAGGAACTGCATTCGGGAGACGTGGTCAACATTCCCGCCGACGTGAAACACTGGCACGGCGCGGCCAAGGACAGCTGGTTCGTGCACCTGGCCATCGAAGTCCACCCCGAGAAGGGGCCGGCGACCTGGCTCGAACCCGTGGCCGACGCGGACTACGACGCGTTGCGGTAAGGAGCGTCCCATGGCTATCAGCGACACTGCACGGAAAAATCACGACGCGCTTTTTCCGGATCACGTCTCGACACTTAAGGACACGGATCCTGAGCTCATTGAATTCTTCGACAACTTCGCGTTCGACGAGGTGCTTTCCCATGGCAGCCTTGATGCCCAAACACGGCTCATGGTCATCCTGGCCTCGCTGATCGCGCAGCAGACGCTGACCGAATACAAGGTCATGCTCGGCGCGGCGTTGACCGTCGGCGTCACGCCCGTGCAGGTGAAGGAAATCGTCTACCAGTCCATTGCCTATGTCGGCATTGCGAAGGCCATCGATTTCCTGCACGCCACGAATACGATTCTGGAATCGCGCGGCGTCAAATTGCCGCTCGAAGGGCAGGCGACGACCACGCCGGAAACGCGCCTGGAAAAGGGCTTGGCCTATTCCAAGTCGATCTTCGGCGAGGCCATCGACGCCATGTATGCCGGCTCGCCCAAAAACCAGTTGCATATCCAGAAGTATTTGTCCGCAAACTGCTTTGGCGACTACTACACCCGCAACGGACTGGGCAGGAGTCTCCGGGAGTTGCTCACCTTCTCCATGATCCTGTCCCTCGGAGGTTGCGAACCGCAACTGGAGGGCCATATCCAGGGAAACGTCAACGTCGGGAATGACAAAAAAAAACTTATCGAAGCGGTGACGCAGCTGGTGCCGTATATCGGCTATCCCAGGACCTTGAACGCCCTGCGTTGTCTCAATGAAGTGCTGCCGGAGAAGGCTGGCGACAACGCCTGACGCCGTCACGGCATGCGCCCGATCGTGCGCCGTGCCATGCAAGAAACAACCTTTTCCGGCATGGCGCGGCGCAAGGAGAAAAAATCCATGCTCAAGAAACTCGGCTTTGGCTGCATGCGCCTGCCGCTTCGCAACAAGGATGATCAGACAGCGGTCGATACGGCCACATTCAATACGCTCGTCGATACTTTTCTGGAAAAAGGATTCACCTATTTTGATACGGCGCTGACCTACCACAGCTTCAAAAGCGAGGATTTCGTCAGGGAAGCCCTGGTCAAGCGCCATGACAGGGATGCGTTCCTCCTCGCCACCAAGCTGCCGCCCAGAATGCTCACCTCCGTTGCAGAACAGGAAAAGATCTTCAGCGAACAGCTCGAAAAATGCGGCGTGGACTATTTTGATTACTACCTCCTGCACAACATCGGCGTCAGCGCCTACCAGAAGGCCTGTGAGTACGACTCCTTCGGTTTTGTACAAAAGAAAAAGCTGGAAGGGAAAATCAGGCATGCCGGCATGTCCTTCCATGATACGCCGGAATTGCTCGATGAGATCCTGACCGCGCATCCTGAACTGGACTTCGTGCAACTGCAGATCAATTACATCGACTGGGAGAACCCCGGCATCCAGTCCCGGCGGTGCCACGAGGTCGCCAGAAAGCACAACATGCCCATTATCGTCATGGAGCCCTGCAAGGGGGGCAATCTCGCCCAGGTGCCGCCGGACGCGGAAGCGCTCATGAAGGCCTACGCCCCGGACGCGTCCATCCCGTCGTGGGCCATCCGGTTCGCGGCGAGCCAAGAAGGCGTCTTCATGGTGCTCAGCGGCATGAACACGATGGAGCAGGTGCTCGACAACACCGCGTACATGGCTGATTTCAAGCCGCTGTCCGAGGAAGAGTACCAAATCATCGCCCAGGTGACCGATAGCATCAACAAAGATGCGGCCATCGCCTGCACGGCCTGCCGCTACTGCGTCGAGGGCTGCCCAAGTAATATTCCAATCCCTGATTACTTCGCCCTGTACAACAGCTCGAAGCGCGCCGTTACCACGAACATTTCCAGCCAGTTCGTCTACTACATGAACCTGGCCTCGACCCACGGCAAGGCCAGCGACTGCATCGCCTGCAAGGCTTGCGAGGAGGTCTGTCCGCAACATCTGGAGATATCGGAACTCATGAAAGCGGTTTCCGAAACCTTCGACAACGGTCCCGGATTGCCCACCAGGTAGGGTGAGTCGCACCATGAGCGAAATAACGCTGCTGATCGCTTTCTATTCCCGGGCCGGCATGAACTATGTCGGCGGCAACATCGTGGACCTCCCCGTCGGGAACACCGAGGTGGCTGCGGGCATGATCCGGGACCTGACCAAGGGCGAGCTTTTCAAGATCGAAACGGTCAAACCCTATCCCGCCAGCTACCAGGAGACCACCGAAGTGGCCAAGGCGGAGCTGCGCGAGGGCGCCCGCCCGGCCTTGGCTGGCCATGTGGCCGACATGGCGCAATACGATGTGGTCTGCCTGGGCTATCCCAACTGGTGGGGGACCATGCCCATGGCGGTGTTCACCTTCCTGGAATCCTACGACTTCTCGGGCAAAAACATCGCTCCGTTTTGTACCCACGAAGGCAGCGGCATGGGGCACAGCGAACTGGACATCAAAAAGCTCTGCCCCGGAGCCGATGTCCAAAAAGGCCTCCCCCTTCGGGGCGGGAGCGTTCGTGGGGCCTCGGGCAGTCTCGCCGACTGGCTTAAGAAATTGGGTCTTGTCGCCTGACGGGGCGCAAGGAGCATCGCATGAAAATTATTCTGGTATTGGACGGCAATGTAGGTTCAGCGCCGTAGCGCGGATCGCTTTATTTTACAAAGCGCCTCAAAGGATAGCATACTGACTTCGCGCGGCGCAAGAGCATCACGGCCGCCCAGATCGAGCTTGCCTGGTTGCTGGCGCAAAAGCCTTGAATCGTGCCTATCCCTGGCACCCGCAAGCTGGAGCGTATGTACGAAAACCTTGGGGCGCTGGACGTCGTACTGACCGCCGCCGACCTCCGTGAATTGGGGACCTCCTTCGCAAGGTTCACGGCGCTAGGCTGTCCGAGATCCACGTGGCCTTGATCGATCGCTGGATCGTCCTCCCGGGCCAGCGCAGCTAGCCCGGGATTTCCAGTCGGCAGGCAATGGCGGATTGGCCACGGCTTTCATGTTCGCGATCTCGTCCAATAGACTTTTCGGCCAAGTGGGCAAGGAAGGCCGAGAAGGCTCCATTGGGAAAGACTATATTTACATCGCATCTGTTAGGTAAAAGGGAATTCATCCCGAATGCTGGAAAGAAGTATGAAGAGGACGAAGGCGATGGATGGGGATTTGGAACCGCATATGGACTGGACATGACTGCCTATGCATATTTTTGAAACAGTCATCGGCTTATTAGTCGCTGCGGCCCTTTTATCGGTAGTGGCTAAGAAGTACGGCATTCCATACCCATCGCTCCTTGCCCTTGGTGGTATATGCGTTTCTCTTTTACCAATCCATGGCGTACAAGATTTGTCATTGTCACCAGATCTCATCTTGACTCTCTTTGTGGCTCCAGTGCTATTGGATGCCGCCCACGAGACGTCGCTTCGTGATCTGAAAAAGAATTGGCGACCTATTTCTTCTCTCGTTATTTTTGCGGTAGTATTGACGACAATTTCTGTCGCATATGTTGCGCGATATCTCATTCCTGACATACCTTGGGGCGTGGCGATCGTTCTTGGGGCTCTCCTTGCCCCTCCTGACTCTGTAGCGGCCATGGCCGTTCTTGACCAGGTCAACCCGCCGCATCATATTCGTACAGTGCTGGAAGGTGAAAGCCTACTTAATGATGCCTCTTCCCTCTTGATATATAAGATGGGCATTGCCGCTGTCGCGGCTGGATCATTTAATGCTATAGATACGCTCCCAACATTTTCCCTTGTTGCCATCGGGAGCGTCATCGTCGGCTGGGGTCTGGCGCAGATGGCCAGACACCAAATTTCTATCGTTAAGGATACGTCGATAGCTGTCATCATTCAGTTTTCTACCGCATTCATTGTATGGATTCTTGCTGAGTATCTTGGGCTATCTAGCGTTGTTACAGTTGTTGTGTTCGGGCTTACGATATCACGGCACAGCACATTATCCATGCCGGCGTCAATACGGGTCTCGTCATTTACAATTTGGACCTCGGCCATATTCATACTGAATGCCCTGTCGTTTACGTTCATCGGCCTTCAAATGCGCCCGGTCTTTGCAGGATTAGAGCCTGCCAAGTGCTTCGGCTTGGTTGAGCAAGCGTTGATCATTCTCGGCGTCGTGATTACGGTTCGCCTTGTATGGGTCATGGTTTATACGCTCATGGCGAAAAGTTGCTGGTCGAAGATCAATCCTGACAAACAATCGGTTCTCACCACAAAAGCAGGTTTTGTCGTTGCTTGGTCCGGCATGCGCGGAGTGGTGTCTCTGGCTGCCGCTATGGCCCTTCCAGTGGATTTCCCTCATCGTGATTTTATACTTTTAACAGCTTTTGTCGTTGTCGTTGGCACTCTTCTTGTCCAGGGACCGACTCTTGGACCTTTGTTAAAATTATTGCGATTGCCAAAGGACAAAACCATAGACATTGAAATCAAACTCGCTCGCGAAGTCGCCTTGAAAGCCGCAATAGATGGATTGAGAGAGAGCAAGACATCTGCTGCAAAACGTCTTGTCCTCGAATATAATGAAGCGCTAAAGCGTACGCAAAATTTTGAAGATCCATTTGATATTGATGACAACTCATTGCGCCGAAAAATAGTGTTTGTCGCGCGGCAAGCTGTTTTCGATCTTCTTGTAAAAGGAGATATATGCGACAACTCATATAGGCATGTTGAGGAGGAGCTTGATTGGCTTGAAATGAGTTCGAGTTCGATCAAAAGCTTATAACAATGAGAGAGCGAATCTTAGCTGCTAGCGTTTTTTCTTTGAAAAATGTTGTTGAATGCTTGCTTAATGACTGTTTCGCCTAATGCATGTCGGTACGGGAGTGCCTTATGTTTCGAGTCGTCATTGGACAAGCCCAGGGCATTGAGACGGAATGCACCGCGGCGGATGTGATTCGGCAATGTCGCGACGGATTGGGCGCGGATGCCGCCAAGGCGGGACTCCTGTTCGCGGCGAGCGAGTTCGATCTCGAACTTCTCACAAAGATGGCCGGCGACGCCTTCCCGGGGATACCCGTCGTCGGCTGCACCACGGCAGGAACCTTCTCAACGGCCATGGGCATCAGCCGCGATTCCATAAGCCTTATGCTCTTCGTCTCGGACTCCGTGGAGTTCGCCGTGGGACTTGGAGAATACGCGCAACAAGACACCCCCCGGGTTGCCCGAGACGCCGCGGCAATGGCGCTGTCCGTCCATCCCGGAAAGCGGCCCGCCATGGCGTTCGTCTTCCCCGATGTCATGCTCGCCCCCGGGGAGCTTATCGATACCTTGTCGCAGTCCCTTGGCTGCCCGATCTTCGGCGGGTTCGCCGGAGGCGAGGGGGAGCAGCGTGGGGATGCGAGGCAGTTTTTCGGGAATAAGGTCTGCCACGGCGCGGTCGTGGTGCTTGCGCTCTTTGGGCCGGCCAAGGCCGTTTTTCGGATCAGCAACAGCTGGCACCCTGTGGGACACCGGGTCCGGGTGGATGCCGTGCGCGGCAGGCGGGTCTTGCGCATCAACGGCAAAACCGCTTTGGACTTCTATCGGGATACCCTCGGCCCTCACGGGGCTCCCGCCACCGAGATGCCTTTGGCCGTGTTCGAGGACAACGAACATTATACCATACGCGGGCCCCTGCATTACGACGAGGCCGACGGCAGCATCGTGGTTTCCGATAACGTGCGGGAAGGGACCCAAGTGCGCATTACCGAGGCCACCAGGGAAAACATCCTGGAGGATGTGGAGCGCACCTTGCGTGAGTTGGTTACTTCCTTGCCGTTGGGTTTCGTTCCCGATGCGGCCCTGGCTTTCTCCTGCAACGCGCGCAGCACCATTCTCGGGCTTCGCGCTCGCGAGGAATTCGACCTGTTGTGCCATACGCTGCCACCGGGGTTACCCATTCTTGGTTTTCACGCCTATGGGGAAATCTGTCCTGTCAGCCCCGGTGAGTTTGCCAACTATCATAATTGCACCTTGGTCACGGTGCTTTTCGGTGATGGGAAAGGCGAAGGCGTGGCCGCTGCAACGGAACACGAATTCTCCTCGTCGCCACAATGCTTCCCTACCACCGTGGCCGGCCGAGATCACGAGATACGGTTTCTCAAGAAACAACTCGCTCGGGCCGAAGCTTTTGTTGCGCGGCTCGAGCATCTGCGCGACATCGCCTCTGGGTTGCAACGCCGCATGAATACGGAACTGCTCGAGGCCAATCTGACGATCCAGGAGAAGAACCGGCTCCTTCGGGAGGCGCTGGCCCTGGCCGAAGAGGTCCAACTGCGGCTGTTGCCCCGTGACAACCCGACCGTTCCCGGCTTCGACATCGCGGGCAGGAGCATCTACTGCGACGAAACGGGTGGCGACTATTACGACTATCTCGTCGTGCCCGGGGCCGATCCCGGCAGCCTGGCCGTGGTGGTCGGCGACGTGACCGGGCACGGCATCGCCTCGGCCCTGCTCATGACCACGGCGCGGGCGCTCCTGCGCATGCGGGCCTCCATGGGCGGCGACCCGGCCAGACAGATCGTGGATTTGAACCACCTTTTGACCCAGGATACGGCTGAGACCGGGCGTTTCGTCACGCTGTTCTACCTGTTTTTGGAACCCTCACCGGAAGGCGGTGGCCCCGGACGCATGCGCTGGGTACGGGCCGGGCATGATCCGGCCTTGCTGTACGATCCGGCCCAGGGGGCGTTCCGGGAGTTTTCGGAAGGCGGTGTGCCGCTGGGGATCATCGGCGATGTCGCCTACAAGGAATTCGTCTTCGAGGGCATGGCCGGGGGACAGGTCGTGGCGATCGGCACGGACGGCATTTGGGAAGCGCGCAATAGGGAAGGCGTGATGTTCGGCAAACGCCGTCTGCGCCGCATCATCAGGGAAAACCATGACCTTTCGGCCAGGGAGATTGTCGACATGGTGCTGGAGGAACTGGAAGCCTTCCGGCGCGGCGTCCCGGCCGAGGACGATGTGACGTTGGTGGTGGTCAAGGTGCTGTAATACGCTGCAAGGGCAGCGCCCCACATGCATTCCCCGTATGCGCGACGCCTAACGTCACCCCAAGGAAGCACGGGAGGCGCGCCGCTGGATCGAGGCTACTTACCCTTGTCGTCGAGAACGCCGTCCAAGACGGCAGACGCGTTTGCCGCTTCCTGCTGGCCGACGCGGGCTTTAAGCACGCTGACAAGGCTTTTGAGCTGGTCCGCGCCGAGGCCGACACGCATGCCGACCCTGAAGTGGGACCGCAATTGCGCGGTTACCCCCTGCATGCTGGCCAGGGCTGAAATGGTCGCGAGTTCCCGGCTTTCATAATCCAGGTTGTCGCGCCCGAAGATATCTCCGAACAGGTGTGCTTTCAAAAAGGTGTCGATGGCCGGGGCAAAGTCGAAGATTTCGCCCTTGACCGGCGCGCCGACAAGCCTTGTTTGTATTTCCGTCCCCAGTTCGAGACTGCTTTTATCCGCGGGCAAGGGGCTCGGCTCCTTGCCGACCGCATCCGTGATGCCCTTGTCCCGACGTTCATACAGCACGGCCATGAAAACGTTTATGGCGTTGAGGCTGCGGGGGAAGCCGGCGTAGGCGTAGAGTTGTACAAGGATTTCCTTGATTTCATTGACGGTCAGGCCGGCATCCAGCCCTTCGGCCAGGGCTGCCCGCAATGGGACCATGTTCCCTTGCGCCGTGAAGGCCCCGATCAGGACAATGGCTTTCTGCTTGGCGTCAAGCGCGCGTTCTCCCTGGGTTGGCTCGGTCGAAAACGCCGTTGCGGGGAGTACAGTCAGGCAACAGAAGAACAGAATAACAAGGATTGCTCGCCGCATGGCGGGACCTCCGTGCACTGTGTGTGAGTTACCGGGTTACCGGGGAAAAGATCACACCTGCTTGGTCCGTAAGGTGAGCGTCGGCGTCGTTAGAAGCCACCAAGCGATCGGCGCTGCGCAGAATGCGGAAAAAGCGCTGATAAGAAAAACAACCTGTAGACCAGCACGGTTTGCGACATATCCCAAAACGGGCGTGCCGATCCCCATGGTCAGGTCGAAAAAGGCGGTATAGGTGCCCATGGCCAGGCCGTGGGCTTCCGGCGGCGTGCGGCGGATCGCCTCCACGCCAAGGGCGGGATAGACAAGGGAGTAGCCAAAGCCGGTGAGCGTGACCCCGGCCAGGGCCAGATGCGGCCCCTGCGCCAGCCAGAGCGTCGCCAACCCGAGTCCTTCGAGCATGACGCAGAGGAGCGCGACCCTGGCGCCGCCGAACTTGTCCGGCAAGTGGCCGAAAAACACCCGGGCGACCATGAAGGCGATGCTGAGCATGGTAAAGGCAAGCCAGGTCCCTTCCCAGCCATGGTCCGCGTAGACCAGCGCGACAAAGGTCGTGGTCGCACCGAAGCCAATGCCGCTGAGCGACAGCGCGATGCCGGGCATCCAGACAACCCGCGCCACCTTGCCGAACGAACCTGCCTTTTGTGGCGGGGGAGGCGTGGTGGGCAGCGGAGCGATAAGCGGCAGGCCAAGAATAGGGAGTACCGTCGCTACGAGTGCGATGGCCAGGAAACCGTAACCGGCATAAAGGCTTGTGCCGGCCGGCGCGCTGACCGCCAAGGCGGCGAAGATCGCCGTGCCGATCCAGGCCATGGCCTTGCCGGCATTGCTGTCCCCGAGAAGGCCCACTCCCCACAGGAGAGAGCCGGTCATGATAAAGCTCTCCGCCACACCAAGAGCCGCCCGCCCGAGTAGCAGAAAGTTGACGGAAGTCACAGGCGTGGCGGCGAAGTACATGGAGAGCAGGTAGAACAGCCCGGCAACGACCGCCGCCACTATGCCGGTGATGACCGTGTGCTTGGCGCCTTTGTGGTCGACGTGGTGCCCGGCCCAGACCCGGGAGAAAAGCGACGCGGCGAACTGGCTGCCGGCGACAAGCCCCACGACAAAGGAATCGAAGCCCAGCTCCTGGTGCACGTGCAACGGCAGCACCGGCATGGCGAGCCCTATGACAAGATAGGCGATGAAGACCACCGCCATGAGCGGCAATAACAGTGCCGCTCCGGAGCGAGCCGTGGTTTTCGGTGTATGGGAACTATAGTTTGGCATGTGATACTCTATTACATGAAGCGGCTTGAGTCGATTATGCACGCTTCCCCATTTCGTAGGCTTGGTCCATGGTGCCCTTTTTGAGGATGTCGCCTTTCTTCCATACTCCGCAGCCATAAACGACGCCCTTTTCCTGGGCGCCGTTCAGACAGCTTGTGAATCCACGAAAACCTTCGATCGTGGGCTCAATTAATTTCCGTTCATTCGTCGCGGCGGTTGCAATGAAATAGAATTCTTTGTTTTGTATTTCTGTATAGCGGGAAACGGTTCGGTCGATGACGGTTTTTAGCTGGGCATCCATGCTGTAAAAATAGACCGGCGTCGCCAACACGATCACATCAGAGTCGATCATTTTTTGTAGTATTTCTTCCATATCATCATCCTGTACGCAGATGCTGCCATTCTGCATGCAGGTTTCGCAGCCTATGCAATAGGCTATCGTCTTGTCGCCCAGAAAAATTTTTTCGGCCTGATGTCCGGCTTCCCGCGCCCCTTTCGCAAACTGGTCGCACAAGATGTCGGAGTTGCCGCCTTTTCGCGGACTTGCCGAGAGAATCAGAACTGTCTTGCTCATTTTCTTCTCCTCATACGGGTTGTCTTGGGTGTGTTTTTACCGGAGCCCCCATTCGAACCATAGACACGATCGGGGCATTTTGTTGCCTGATCCTTGCGTGGCCGCATTTCCCGCGAGTGCAGCCGGGTGGAATTCCCTCCGCTCAAGGCGTGGGGGTATCGAGATGCGGTGCCCTCTGTCGGCGGTGAGCACGTGGGCAGGGACCTCACACCCGCTAAACGCCGACACCTTTGGCCCCGTCACGGAGTGGCAGGGCTGGAGGTGTCGGGAAATCGCGGGGGGGGGGCGGCATCGCCAACCCGACGGCGCGTCACGGTCGCAACGCGCCGTCGGCGGAGAGCGTACGGTTTCAGGGCATGCGCTGGGATGCCGTGGTGCCGCTTTTTGTCTGTTGCAGTTGCTTGGCGAGTTTTTCCGCCCCTTTTTCAATGCCGACCTTCGCCGCCGTGAGGGAGCCTAAGCTCGCGGCGATATTCATGGAATTCGGATATTCTTTCGCAATGTAGGCGCTGAGGAGTTTCGATGTCGACGAGTCGTAAATTTCGACGACATAGAAAATCGCGCCGGTAAAGGATCCTTCTCCTCCCCGAATGCTTTGAACCCCGTTGTATAATCCGCCGCCGAGATCGAGCCGCGATAACGTCGAGAGCACCGGCGTCGACGTTTCGGCTCCTGTGAGTATTACTTTCAAGATCAAGGTAGTTGGTCCCGGGAGTGTCGTGATCTGGAATTTTGATTTCATTTTTTCCGTAAATTGTGCTTGCGCATACGTGACAAGCGTCATTTTGTCTTTTTCCGCCATGTCGCCGAACTGGCTATCTTTATCCCGGTAGATCGTTACGGGCGCAATGATCATCTTGTCGTATTTTATAAAATTTTTATGGATTTCATAGACGTATGGTAAGTTTTTGTCGCCGGTATCGGTGTTTTGTTTGAGATAGGTCGTGGAAGGAACGCCCTGATACATGACCGGCTTCGGGCTCGCGCATCCGTAAAGTGTTGCAACAAGAATGATGACCAACAGGTTTCGTACCACATTTCGCTGTATCATTTGTCTCTCCAGTTAGTGCAAAGGTGCTTTGCTGTGGGGGCCCTTGGGGGGGCAAAGGGGCTCTGGGGGTACTTGTCACCTACTGGTGACAATAAGGTTAAAAAAAACCGCCCTCACGAGGCGGGGACCACACTTCGAATAATGCGTGCCAACATGGCCTCAAGGCGTTCCCAGCTCTTTTCGTCATCAAGGGGAAAACCGGCATAATTCTCCTCGAAACGCGCCCGGACGCCCAAATGGTTGATGACGCCGCCAAGGATGGCGAAAAGGGCCTGCATGTCCAATTCGGCGGCGGCGATCTCGTCCGGATGCAGTAGAGAGAGCAGTCGTGTGCCGACGGTTTCCCGGACGGAATCAATGGCGTCGGTCAGTTCGTTGCGCACCATGAATCGCCAGGCCAGGATTTCCTGCGTCAAGGGGCGGTGGCGGATGGCGCGCAGATAGTTGCAAACGCCGATAGTCAGCCGCTCGGCGTACGGCAGGGCCAAAAAGGCCTCGATGTCGCCGCCGGCCAGTTCGCGGGCATCGGGCCAGAAATCGCCGCTGTTGGCAAAGGCCGCAACCAGACCGGGTAATCCGCCAAAATACCTATAAATCAATACCTTATCGACGCCGGCTTCCCGGGCCACCACATTTACCTTGACGGCCTGGAAACCTTGCCGGGCCAGCACCCGGCCCACGGCTTCGACCAGAAGCTGCATGGTCGCTTCCCGGTCCCGTGGCCTTCCGGCCACTGTGGAAGTTTTTTCGTTTGACATGCGTGGCCAAATGTCACTTTACGGTGACAATGTCAAGCGGCCATATGCGCTTTTTTTTCCGACGTCCCACTGTGGATACTGCCGCACCTTTTCGGCTACGGCAGTATCGGGGCGCAAGCGCGTTGGATGCGACGGTGGGACGCAAAGGACTTACGAAGCCGGGGATGGCGCATCGACCTCCGGCCGCCCGAGGGCCGCGTCGAGCAGGAAGACGTCCGTGAGCAGTGTGCGTACATGCAGGGATGCGTTAAGGTTGTCGATGAGCTGCGAGGATATGCGCAGCTGGACGAGCACGAGCCGCATGGCCGCCAGCGCCTTGGTCGTGTCGGCAGTAAGGACATCAAGAAAGTCCTTGTAGGGCTGCACGGGTCTGAGCCCCAGAGCCACGATCGCCGTGGCATAAGATTGCGCCAGCCCGGACGCGGCCGCGACCGCCCGGGAGAGCAGTTCGCGCAACTGCGAGCCGGCACGGCTTTCCCGGTCGTCGACAACGCCCTGGGCGGCATAGCCCAGCATGAACTCGTAGCATTCCTCGATGGCGTCGCACCGGGCGGCGATATCGGCAAACTCCATCATGGGTTCCGTCTCCGTCGGGCCTTATTTGGTGACCCGGGTCCCGGCGCGCCAGCGCGCGGGATTGTGGTGGGAAAGGTAGAAGTCGCGGTCCATGGCGCCGGTAAGCATGGCTTTGGTGATGGCGCGTTTTTCGGGCCGCACGGCGAAGTAGACGTGGATGATGATCAGGGCGACAAGCGACAGCCCGGCCAGGCCGTGCAGGGCGTAGACTATGCCCCAGCCGCCGTCGCTGAAATAGCGGTACGGATCGCGGGCCATGAAACCCGTGCGCACCCGGGTCAGCATGCAGGCGCCGGTTACGGCCATGGTCAGCCCCAGGACAACGATGGCCAGGTGGTAAAGCTTGTTGCCAAGGGGATATTTGCCCGGCCGCACCGGGGCACTTTTTCCCGACAGGTTGTGCAGTTCGGCCAAGTCGGCCGTTGTCGGCCAGATGGCCCAAAAATCCATGCAGTAGACGGCATGGGCGATGTGGAAGACGATGGCCGCAACAAGGATGCTGCCGGCCAGGACGTGCGCTCCCAGCCAATCGAAGCGCAGGCCGACCTTGGGCAAAAAGGCCGTGGCCAGAAGCGTGAGCATGCAGGCGGCCATCCCCCAGTGGAAAAGCCGGGCCGGGAGCGTATGCCGCGCAATGCGTGCCGGGTATTTCGCGGCTTCCTCGGACGAGATGACCGGAGTTTGGGCATGGGGACGCAGCCTGGCCCAAATGGCATGGCCCAGGACGAAGACGATGCCCGCGGCAAGGGAGTACCACAGCAGGTACCAGGCCGCGTGCAGGATGAGGGGCTGCCCCCAGGGGGAAGCGCCCCAGGTGACGAGGTTCATGACGCCTCCTTGCCGAGAATGGCGCGTTTGACCAGATTGCGGGTCAGTATCACCTTGTAGGCGTTGTGGGTGAGGGGGGCGGCCCCGGCCGCGGCGATTTTTTCCGCCACAGCGACCGCGTCGCTCGGTATTTTCCCGGCCACGGCCGCCTCCACCTCGGGCAGGCGCCAAGGCTTGGCCGCCACGGCGCTCAGCACGAACCGGGTCTGCTCGATACGCTCCCCGTGCTTGCGCATGACCGCCGCGATGCCGACCAGGGGAAAATCCCAGACCGGGCGGTCGCGGACCTTCTCGAAGTAATGCGTCGCCCCGGCCCAGGTCTGGGGCAAGCGGATTTCCGTCAAGATGTCGCCCGGACCGAGCACGTTGAGCCGGGTAATGTCGTCGGCCGGACCGACGAAGTAGTCCTCGGCCGCGACGGTACGGGTCCCGCCGCCGTTTCGGATGACGAACCGCGCTTCCAGGGCGACCAGGGCCGGCGCGGTGTCCGAGGGCGACACGGCCACGCAGCGGCTGGCCCCGAAAATGGCGTGCTCGCGGTTCATGCCTTCCGGGGTGTCGGCGTAGCAGAGGTTGCCGCCGGCCCGATAGCAGTTAAATCCGCCGCGGTAATACCAGCAGCGCGTGTCCTGGGAGATGTTGCCGCCTATGGTCCCCTGGTTGCAGATCTGCGGCGAGGCCACTTCTCCGGCCGCTAAGGTTAAAAGACCGAAGCGCTCGCGCAGCAACGGATGGCCGGCCACTTCGGTGAGCGTGGTCATGGGGCCGATGATGACATCTCCGTTGGGGGCCTGCATCACGCCCCGCAGGGTGTCGACGCGGCCAAGGTCTATAACCGCCGCCGGCCGCTTGAGCCGGTCCTTGAACCGCTCCAGGCTGTCGAGGCCGCCGGCCAGAATCCAAGCCTTGCTCCCGAGGCGGTCGGCCAGGGCCAGGGCGTCTTCGACGTCCGTCGGCTGGTACAGATCGAAGGGCGGCATGCCGTCACGTACGATTGCCATGGTATGCTCCTGCCGCGTGTTTGCCGCGGCTTGCGTGTTCAGACATTGGCCGCGAGGCCGTCCACGGGAAGCTTGGCTCCGGGGGCCAGGGCGGCGAGAACCGTGTCAGCCATGACCGGGGCGCGCAAAAACGCGTCATCGCCCAGGGCGTCGCCCAGGGCGCACAGCACGGCCGCCATGGCCCCGGCGGTCGGAGGCTCGCCGATGCCGCGCGCGCCTATCGGCGTTTGCGGGTCGGGCAGGCCGAGGGCCTCCCAGCTGAACTTGTCCGGGAGGCTCAGGATGGTCGGCGGCCGGGTCTGGTAGAAGCGTTTGGATACGGGCAGGCCGTAGCGGTTGTCATAGAACCATTTCTGGCTCGTGGCATGGCCGATGCCGAGCATGGAGCGGCCAAACACCTGGCCGGCGAAGGCCCGGGGGTGGACCACCTTGCCGGCATCGGCTTGTACGTGGATGTCCGTGATCCGGTACATGCCGGTTTCGACGTCCACTTCCACCTCGGCAAAGGTGGCCACGAAGGAATAGGTCTGGCCCTGGCGGCCGAACGTGTCCTTGGCCACGGCCACAAGACCTTGCCCGGCCAGGGCCGCCACTGACGCCTTGGTCAGCTTGTGCAGGTTGTCGGGGTACTCGTGGCCGTCGTAGGCGCCGCCGAGCGAGATGGCCTGTTTGGCCGCCTCGCCGAAGTGCATGCCCTGCCCCGTCGCGGCCCGAAAAACACGCCCGCCGCCGACCGTATAGTCCTCGGGACTGCCGCCGAGCGTCCTGGCCGCGATCTCCTTAAGCTTGCGCTTGGCGTCGAGACTAGCCGCGAGCCCGGCCCGGGACATGGCGTGGATGGTCTGGCTGCCGCCGGAGATGCAACTCCAAGGCAGGTGCTTGCCGGTGTTGCCCCAGAGGATCTCGCAGTCCTCCCAGGGCACGTCCATGGCGTCGGCCACCACGCGTTGCACGTCGCTAAACGATTCCGTGCCGAGGTTGCCGATACCACAGTGGATGCGGAGCCTGCCTTCGGGGGTGATGACGAAAAGGCCGTCATAGCCGATGGTGCCGGCCACGAACGTGCCGGTGGCCACGCCGAGGCCGCGCCGCAGCCCCCCCTTGGGGGCGGGGCGGTTGCGGCGCGCCTGCCAATCGAAGGCCTTAGCGCCCTGGTCGAGCGCTTCCTTGACGAAGGCGCTGGTGGCGGGCGTCAAGCTGCCGTCCGGTTTGGGCGGCCCGGCCGGCGCCTGTCCCTCAGGCGCGTTGATACGGCACACGGCCAGGGGATCGAGCTTCAGGCGACGGGCCGCCTTGGCCAACACGGGCCCCATGAAGGCCGCGACCTGCACGCCGCCGGGGCCCGTCTGCGGCCCTTTGGTCGGGGTATTGGTGAGCACCGCCACGCCGTGCCAGCGCATGGCCTGGGGCTGATACAGGAGCGAAGCCATGCGCCCGGCGTTGGTCATGTCGCTGACCTGCTCATAGGGGCCGTTGTCCTGGACGATCAGCAGGTCCAGGGCCGTCAGCCGGCCTTCCTTGGAAAATCCAGCCCGCATGCGTCCGAGAAGGCTCGGCCGTGACCGGCCGAGATACTGCTCCTCCTCGCGGCTTATGCGCAGCATGACTGGCGCCTTGGCCTTTTTGGCCAGCAGCGCCGGGATGACGACAGCCACCGAGGCCGTGGCCTTGCCGCCGAAGCCGCCGCCCGTATATTCGCTGATGAAGACGATGTCGGCCGCGTCCATGTTCATCCAGCGGGCGATGGCCGGCACGGTCTGCATGGTGCTCTGGGTGCCGGCGACGAGATGGAGCTTGCCGTTTTCCCACCAGGCCAGGGTCGCGCGGGGCTCGAGCGCCTGGTGGCTGACGTTGGCGGTGACGAAGGTTTCGTCGAGCACGAGGGCGGCCTGTTTGAGCCCGGCCTCGACGTCCCCGAAGGACCAGGAGGCCGGGGCCTTGCCCCAGGGGAGCCGTTTGTCCCCGGCAGCCGCGAAATCGGCCTCGCTCCATTTGAGGTTGCCGATGCGGGCCGGTTCGCCGGATTTTCCGGGCGGCAGCCAGACGTTGCTGTCGCCCCGGGCATTGGGGCCGCCTGGGCGCAGGCTCTCCAGCGGGTCGATGACGAAAGGCAGGGGCTCGAATTCGATGTCGATGGCCTCCAGGGCGGCCACCGCCGTCGCCTCGTCCACGGCCGCCACGGCCAGAATGGGATCGCCTTGATAAAGCGGTTCCATGGTGAGGGCGCGTTCGGCAAAGGGGCTGGCCTTGATGACCTCGCCGATGTCGGTGACGAGATCGGCCGGCGGCGGCAGTTCGTCGGCGGTGAGGATGGCCCGCACGCCGGGCAAGGCCAGAGCGGCCCGGGTATCCAGGCGCTTGACCTTGGCGTGCGGCATGGGGCTTGTGAGCAGCCGGCACACGAGCATGCCCTCGGCACGGAAATCGCCGGTGTAGCGAGCCTGCCCCGTCAGCTTGGCGCGCTGATCGGGCGTGGTGTAGTCACGCCCGGTCAGTTTGGGGGTGAAAAGGGTCTCATTCGTGGCCATGGGTTACCCCTTCCTCATGTACTCGGCCCCGCGCATGAGGCCGGTGAGAATCTTGTCGTAATCCTGGCAGCGACAGAGGTTGCCTGAAATGCCGTGGGCCAGTTCCTGCCGTGTGGGCGCGGGATTGGTCTTGAGATAACCAAGCGTGGCCATGAGAAACCCGGGCGCGCAGTAGCCGCACTGGAAGGACTGTTCCTCGATTGCGCCCTGTTGCAGGGGATGCAAGCCACCGTCAGGACGGGCCAGCCCCTCGATGGTCAGAACCTTCTTACCCCTCACGCTGTGGGTGAGGATCGAGCAGGAATATTGGGGCACATCGTCGACCAGCACGGTGCAGGCCCCGCATTCGGCCCGGTCGCAGCCGATCTTGAGCCCCATGAGCCCGAGCTTGCCTCGGAGTGTCTGGGCCAGCGTCTCCTGGGGCATGACGTCCACCCGACGCTGCTGTCCGTTGACGTTGAGGGTGATAAGCCGCTCGACGGAGCCGGGCGTGGCCTTGGGACTGGCCCCGGCCGGTCCCGAAAAAAGCGGGCCGGAAAACGAAACAACTCCGGCAGCGATCACGCTTTTGATGAACTGGCGCCGGGTCATGCTACCCGGCCTGCCCTCTCCAGCATTACAATCGCACATGGCAACACCACCTGTTTATAAAAAAAATCAGTCTGTTACAGTTTTCCTCCCTGGATCCAGGGCTAGAGATGGGGAATCTGCTGGTTCAGGGACAAATGAAAACACTGAATTACTATTTTACGTGATTCCAATAAGCTTTGAATAGCCCGATTCTCTTTAAAAATTGCCTGATTCGTTCAAATTCCGATATTTTCAATCACAATTTCAAGCGACATGTCTGGCTACTGGCGCCATTTTGCCGCATTGTTATCTATTTCAGGCAAAAACTTGCCCAATCATCTTTTTTTCTAAAGTCACACTAGTATTGTTTCCGTGGAAGACATAATGGAGAGTTCTCACTTTATACGCATGATTTGTCATGATTTTGCCAATTATTTCACCACACAAAACAGTGAAAAAAAGTAAAGTGTGTTGATGTAATAGGACTGGCGAGTCTATCCTTGATCTTATTGTGAAGTAATTATATTTTTCGGCTAATTCTCTACAAGGACAGCGGATAGTTACAAAGTTATTTTATAAGATTTTATAATAAACTTTTTTATTTCTGTTTGAGCGGTCTATTGAGAAGCTTGATCATATGCAAACACCAAATAATGGGAAAATGGAGTTTGCAAGAATGGTTATATCCGCACTTCCGCTAATGCGGTCGCGGCGAGATGGCCAATCATACGCAGGAGGGCGACGCACCCGGGCAAGCCACAAGGCGTACTGATTCGAATGCCCTGCGTATGGCGGAAATCTTGTGGGAGGACTTGATATGCCTTCTTGCTGTAGCCAAGGGAGACGCCAAACTGCAGGTTTCAGAACGTACCGCTTAAGCCGAAAGCGACAGAGGCGTGCGTCGTGGGTTGCCCCCAACGCTGAGGTGACTGTGTGCCAAATTTCGAGATGCGGGAGTTTGAAGAACATGCTCAAACATTAGTGAGCCAGGCATTGTCGTTGTGCGAATTGAAAATCGCAAATGGCGCAGAGTCGCCAGATCCTCGCGGAACAGCTCTATGTGCGACCGCCCTTTCGCTGAAGGAGGCCATCAATACGTTTGTCGCATTGCTGAAGGCAGGGTGATTTGCTCCGGTAATTCCTGCCTGGTAGGGAGGTAATTGCTCCGCACTTTCGCCGGAATTTCTGCTGTTATTTTATGATTATAACACTATTTTCCAGTGAAAGTGCGGAAGGCCAAGACACTCCTCGCGTATGTCCGCCTGTTGTTGATAGCTTTCACCTTGTTTAGCCCGCGATGCGCTGTCAGCCCAGGTCGGCCAAACGGGAAAGGTTCGCAAGGCCCAAAAGGGTCTACGTCATGTTTGATGACCAGCTCTGCAACCCCAAAACAAGCCTTGGGCAATCCTCAAGATCAGCCGTTGGCAGTATGAAATCGTCCGCCCCTAGAAGAATGCCGAATACGGGGCCGCCCCACTCCTGATATTCCTTTATCGCTCCTCCTGCCTTTCAAGATAATTCATGCAGCCCTTCTGGAAGCTAGGAAAATCCGATCAAGTCACCTGTGATTTCTGTTCTCAAGAATTATAAGAAATTACTCTGCCAACAGGTTTTTCACAGCGATTCTTCTGGAGCATGCGCATATCATGGGTTTTTGAAATTCTAGCTTATTATTTACTGCACCAGGATAAATACCTACGCCACCGGTCGATTGGCGGGTATGAGAAGGTTTTGTCAAATTTTCGCTAACATTCTTAATTAATTAATATTTTTTAAAAAAGCTTTTGGCTTGCCAAAAAAAGAATTTCTTACATAAGATTGCATCACTTGTTCTCCGCGTTGCCTGAGATTGCCTGTGGACAACGCCCTCAGCCTCAGGCGGGCGAGTCGGAGCGGGAGGAGATATGCAGCTTATGCAAGATGATGTCGCCCAGGCCATGGAATCGACTTTGTCAAAACTTTTAGCCCCAGCCGCTGAAATCGAGGTTCTCAAGCGAAAAGAATTCCTCACCGAGAACGAGGCTGCAAAATTATTCTCACTTTCGGCTGCGACACTGAAGACCAAAAGATGTCGCGGCGGCGGCCCGAGCTACATCAAAGACGGAAGGCGCGTTCTTTATTCACGAAGATCCCTACAAGCATACCTCGAATCAAAACGTATCGAGACACCTGAGCAGCCATAGGCTGCTTGCTATCGAAGGCCGTTGGACAATTTTTCCTGAATTTGCGCCCTACGGTCCCTTCCTGGGCCTTGTTCCCGTGAGAGCCATTGGGAGCACATTTTTTGGAAGAAGGCGGATCAATTGCCTGTGGGTACCCGGTGGGTACCAAAACAGAAAAAGGGCTTACGGTGATCACCGTAAGCCCTTGAAAAATCTGGTCGGGATGAGAGGATTTGAACCTCCGACCCCCTGAACCCCATTCAGGTGCGCTCCCAGACTGCGCTACATCCCGCTCGAAGGAGTCAGCTTGTAGTTCCCACCCCCGCGTTTTGTCAAGCACGGATTTGCCTACTCCGCATTTTTTTGGATTCTGCCGCGATGTCGGAGGGGAAACCTCCAAGCACAGCGCCCGACGCATCTTGCCGGAGCCTGTCCTTGCTTGTATCCTCGCTTTTTCTTCCTGCCCCCTGACAGGAACACGGGAAAGGCCCTCGCGCACCCTGCGGCTGGGCATTTCCCCCAACACCGGACGCCCGGTTGCATGACGGTGTCCCTTCAAACGGGAGCGCTACGCGTGGCCACCTTCGTGATCCATCCCCTGGTCCTTGGCACCAAGGAATTCGACAAGGGCATGATGACCTACCAGTTCGATTACGGCCAACCCTACACCATCCCCATTTACGGCTGGTATCTGGAAGGCGGGGACAAGCGCATCCTGGTCGACACCGGCGAGATGCGCCCCATCCTGTCCGAAAGCAGGGGAGCAGCCATCGGCGGCCCCATCCGGACGTTCGCCGATGCCCTGGCCGGGTTCGGCCTGACCCCGACCGACATCGACGTGGTGGTGCACACCCATCTGCACAACGATCACTGCGAAAACGACGCGCTGTGCGAAAACGCCGTGTTTTACGTCCACGAGCGGGAGCTGGCCCATGCCAGCGATCCCCATCCGCTGGATTATCGCTACAACGACGAATATATCGAGGATGTGCGCGATGGCGGGCAGATGGTCTCCCTTACCGGGGACACGGACATCGTGCCCGGATTGCGCATGGTCCACACTCCGGCCCATACCGAGGGCGGCATGTCCGTGTTCGTGGACACACCGGCCGGCTCGGCCGTGATCACCGGTTTTTGCGTCATCCGGGAAAACCTCTTTCCGCCCAAGGCCATCACGGCCCGCGAGATGGAGGTCATTCCTCCCGGCACCTGCGTCAACACCTACACGGCCTACGACATCCTGCGCCGCATCCGCCAGGCCGCCGACATCGTCATTCCTCTGCACGAACCGTCCTTCGCCACGGGCGCACCCATCGGGCTCAAGTAAGTTCCCGGAGCGTCCCACCGCCCCGACACCAAACAGCGGATGCCCCCTTCACGAGGACATCCGCTGTCGCGCCTGTCGCGCACCAGCCCTGTCTCAAGTCCGCGTACCCAACGGAATCGAGCCTCTTAAACAGAAAGGGTTTCCAAAGGGCTCCGCCCTTTGGCCGCCGGAGGCGTCTCCCGCCCCCCTCCCCGAGCGCCCTACCCGCCGATGCCGACCGTCTCCACGTACTGCCTGGCCAGTTCCGCCCGGCACAGCACATCGTCGCGGGTATGGGGCGAGACACCGCGCAGGGGATAATCGCGGCCGAGTTGTTCCCACTTGGCCTCGCCGAGCCGGTGATAAGGCAGGATGTCAAAGCCCTGGAGCGCGGGCAGGGAAGCCGCGAACCGGGCCGTGGCCGCGATATTGGCCTCGCTGTCGTTGGCGCCCGGCACCAGGGGCAGACGCAGGCGCAGGGCCACGCCGCTGCTGCTTAAGCGCGCGATGTTGTCCAGGATGCGCGCGTTGGACACGCCGGTCAGCTCCTTGTGGAGCAGCGGGTCCATGTGCTTGATGTCGCACAGCACGAGATCGAGCCAGGGCAGCAACGCCTCCAGATGTTCCCAGGCGGTCTGGCCGCAGGTCTCGATGGCGGTATGCAGCCCCCGCGCCTTGGCGAGTTCCAGGCAGGCGCCCAGAAAGCCGTGCTGCAAGGTCGGCTCACCGCCGGAAAACGTCACCCCTCCGCCCGAGGCGGTGTAGAATTTGCGGTCCCGGTCCACCTCCTCCATGACCTCTTCCGGGGTCAGGTAGCGGCCGACAATGTTCATGGAGCCGGCATAACAGCCGGCCACGCAGTCCCCGCACAGATCGCACCGGGAACGGTCGAGGACGATCTCGCCGGTGGCCGAACTGGTGATGGCGTGTTGCGGACACAGGGTCATGCACTTCACGCAGCTGATGCAGTGGTGTGGAATGCGCATGATCTCCGGCGCTGGGTTCATGGACTCGGGATTCTGGCACCATTGGCAGCCCAGGGGACAGCCTTTGAGAAAGACCAGCGTGCGGATGCCGCCACCGTCGTGCACGGCGAAACGCTGGATGTCGAAAACGAGCCCCGTGGGGCCGGGGCGGTCGCGGTCGGAAAGCCTGAAGGTGTGCTGGCGCTGCTTCCAGTTCATGGGGAACCTTTCGGCAGGGGGGCCTTTTGGGCCCCCCTGTTTGCTGTTGCGCGGCCGAGGCCTAGAAGGTCTGCTCGGTGCGGGCGATGATGTCGTTTTGCAGGGACTTGTCCAGGGCCGTGAAAAAGGCGCTGTACCCGGCCACGCGCACGACCAGTCCCTTGTAGGCCTCGGGATTGGCCTGGGCATCGAGCAGGGTGTCGCGGCTGATCACGTTGTACTGGACGTGGAAACCGCCGTTTTCAAAGTAGGTTTCCGTAACGGCCTTGAGGTTGTCCAGACCCTTGTCCCCTTCCAGGGCCGAGGGGTGGAACTTCTGGTTGAGCAGGGTGCCGTTGGACGCGATCTCGTGGTCGAGCTTGGCCACGGACAGCACGGCCGCCGTGGGGCCGCAGGTGTCGCAGCCGGAGATCGGGGACACGCCGTCGGCCAGGGGGCTCCAGGCCTTGCGGCCGTCAGGCGTGGCCGCGACCACCGAACCCAGGGGCACGTTGGCCGAGGCCGGATACAGGCCGGGCTGGAACTTGCCGCCGCGCGGGTTGGTGTAGCGGTTGACTTCCTCGCAGTAGATCATGGCCGCTTCCTTGGCGATGGCGTCGGCATAATCGTCGTCGTTGCCGTACTTGGGCGCCCGGTTGAGCAGCAGCTGGCGCAGGTCCTCGCGACCGGCGAAGTCCGTCTTGAGGGCCTCGCGCAGTTCGGCCAGGGTCAGGACCTTGTCGTCGAAGACCAGCTTTTTCACCGCAGTCAGGCAGTCGCCGGCATTGGCCACGCCCACGCCCTGGGGACCGGTGAAGTTGTAATGGGCGCCGCCTTCCTGGAGCGACTTGCCCGTACTAATGCAGTCCGCGACCAGGGACGACAGGAACGGCAGCGGGGCGCGCTCGGCATGGGCCATGTCCACGGCGTTGTCGCCGGCGGCCATCAGGCGCACGAAATAGGCGGTCTGGGCCTTGTAGGAGGCCATGACGTCGTCGAAGCTCGTGAAGGTTTCGAGGCTGCCGGTCTTGGGACCGATCTGCTTGCCCGTGCGCTGGTCCACGCCGTCATTTAAGGCCAGCTCCACCACCTTGCCCATGTTGAAGAAGGCGGCGTCGTGCCAGCCCTCGGTCTTGCCGCCGACCTGCGGCTCCACGCAGCCGATGATGCCGTAGTCGCGGGCATCCTCCCGGGTAAGCCCCCGGGCGAGCAGGGCCGGGATGATGACCCGGTCGTTGTAGTAGGCGGGATAGCCCATGCCGAGCCGGCTCAGTTCGGCGGCCTTCTTGTACAGGGAGGCCGGCGTGCCCTCGTGGATGCGGATGGACAGGGAGGGCGCGTAGAGCTTGGTGTTGGCCGCGGCCTGCAGGCACATAAACGACAGGTCGTTGGTGGCGTCGGAACCGTCGCGGTGCTGGCCGCCGACGATGAGGTTCATGAACATGGGATAGCCGGCAAAGGCCATGGTGGAGTTTTCGTCGCGCACCTTGTTGAGCTCGGCGAACTTGATCCACAGCTGGTCCAGGAGTTCCTGGGCCTTTTCAGGCAGCAGCCGTTCCTTTTCCCGGGCGTAGTACGGATACATGTACTGGTCGAAGCGCATGGGGGAGATGGAATGGCCGTTGGACTCGATCTGGATGACCAGATGGACGAACCAGAAGGCCTGCAAGGCTTCCTGGAAGGTCTCAGCCGGCTGGGCCGGCACCTTGCGGCAGATGCGGGCGATTTCCTTGAGTTCGTCGGCCCGGATGGGATCGGGGCAGGTCGCGGATTGCTTTTCGGCCAGGTCGGCGAACCGGTTGGCAAAGGCGATGACGGCCTTGTTGGCGATGATGACGGCTTCGAGGAAGTGGCGCTTTTTGAGCTGCCCGGCATCGGCGAAATCCAAAGCGCGCAAGGCGGCCTCGGCCTCGGCGATCACCCCGGAAAGCCCCTGGCCGATGGCCTTGGCATAGTCCACGGAGATGTGCCCCACGCCGTTATAGAAGTAGTTGCCGATGGTGTAGACCACGTCGTTGTGGGCTTCCAGGGACTCGGGCGGCATGAGGGCGGCGGCGTATTCGTTGGTGGTCTTGCCGTCGAAATAGGCAAAGGCTTGGCGCAGCTTGGTCTTGGTGTCCTCGGCGATCAGAAACACGTCGGCCGTGCGTTTTTCCAGCCGGTCGAGTTCCTCTTCCACCCACTTGCAGGAAAATTCGGGAAAGATGGGGGCACTCCGGGGCTTGCTCGCCTGGTTGCCGACGATGAGCTCGCCGTCCTGGATGAAAATCGACATACCGGCGAGGATCTTTTCCAGGGCCTTGGCCCGGCGCAGGACCATGGGCAGGGCCTCGGTCTCCTTGTAGGATTCCGTGATGAGCACGGCGCGTTCGGGGCAGATGGCCGGCGCGGTGGCAACAAAGCGGTCCAGGGCCTGTTTGATGCGCTCGGTCGGGCCGAAACATTCGGGCATGGGAACCTGATGCTGGGACATGGGGTGCCTCCAGGGGGTCGCGGCGCCTGGGCCGCGGGTTTCCGGTTTTGACTCAGGCATACGCCGCCAGACCGGCCGCGGCGCAGCTCGTATCCTCGGACACGCTGCCGCCGCTGACGCCGATGCCGCCGACGATCTTTCCGTCTTCCACCACGGGCAGGCCGCCGCCGAAGGTAACGATGCGCCCGCCCATGGCCCGGCCCAGGCCGAACAGTTCGGCCCCGGGCTGGGACAGCCGGCCGATGGTGGCGGTGTCGGCCTTGACGGCCAGGGCGGAAAAGGCCTTGTCCCGGGCCAGCTCCAGGCTCACGAGCAAGGCTTCGTCCTGGCGGTCCATGGCCACGAGGTTGCCGCCGGCATCGACCACGGCCACGACCATGGGCACGCCGATGGCGTCGGCCTTGACTTTGGCCGCTTCGATCATGCGGCGGGCGGAAGCGAGGGTGACAGGCATGGGGTGGTCTCCTTGGCTGGGATCACGGCGAGGGGCGCCGTGTGGTTGACCTCCCCAAAAACAAAGTCCGTTCCAGTGCTGTGAACAATCACGATTTCAAGCTGTTGCATCTCAAATCCCGGTTGGGTCACGCAAAAGAAGCCTTCCAGCGATGCAACCAGCGTTGACACAGGTCCGCCCTCCCCGGCCGGCTAAGGGGGCTATCCGCCTGCCACAGCAGGGTTTGGCGCTGTCAACCCAGGTTGTCGCAAGGTTTACGTGGCCACGCCCGAAGGAATCGGCCGCGGGCAAAGGGACGGCCAGGACACCACAAAAGTCCGATGCGCGCCCGTCAGGACGCGCCGGCACCGGTTGCGCCTTGAACGGAACTTGCATCTTTGCCACAAGGGAACCGTAGCGGCGGAGGATGAACCATGGCGGAAGAATACGACAGGAAACCCCCGGACACGCCCCAGCGGCCGGCCCATGTGACCCTGCTGCGGGAGCTCGAGAGCCTGCGCGTCCGCATCAGCGAACTGGAGGCAAGCAAGGGCCTGTGCGTCCTGCACGACACCGCGCGCCAGGGCGGACCGTGGCCCGGACCGGTCGGCACCGGCACCCACGAGCTGGGCTTTCGCGACGTCTTCAACCTGGAAGCGATCCAGGAGATCCAGGACGCCTTTGCCGCCGCCACCAACGTGGCTTCCATCATCACCGAAACCGACGGCCGGGCCATCACCCGGCCGAGCCGGTTCTGCCGGCTGTGCCGGGCGGTCGTGCGCCGCACGCCCCGTGGACTGGCCAATTGCCAGCGTTCGGACGCCTCGTTCGGCTCGGACGACCCCCTGGAGCCGATCATGCGGCCGTGCCTGAGCAGCGGCCTGTGGGACGGCGGCACGAGCATCTACGTGGGCAACCGCCACGTGGCCAACTGGGTGGTCGGGCAAGTACGCGTGGTCACGGACGACGACGAGCGGATGCGGGCCTATGCCAAGGAGATCGGAGCCGACGAGGCGCTCTACATGGCCGCCCTGGCCGAGGTGCCGGTCATGTCCATGGAGCAGTTCCTGGCCGTATGCCGAGCCCTGTGCCTGATCGCCTACCAGATTTCGAGCCTGGCCGAGCAGAACTTCCTCCAGGCCCAGGCCATCGAACTGCGCCGGCGGGCCGAGCAGGCCCTGCGCGAAAGCGAGGAACGTTTCCGCCAGCTCGCCGAGGCCACCTTCGAAGGCATCTTCATCCTGCGTGGGGCCACCATCATCGATATCAACAAGGCCGGCCGGGCCCTGTTCGGCCATCCCCGAGGCTCGCTGATCGGCCGCGACATCGAGACCCTGGTCGCGCCCGAGGACCGGGTCCAGGCCGCCCTGTCCTCGCCCCGGCCCGAGGCCGACGTCCGGGTGGCCTCGTTCGTGCGGGCCGACGGCAGCAAGCGCATCTGCGAGGTCCAGGAACGCGACATCCTCTCCCAGGGCTACCCGGCCCGGGTGCTGGCCATCCGCGACATCACCGAACGGGTGCTGTCCGAGCGGGCGGCCAAGGAAAAACAACAACAACTCATCCAGGCCGACAAGATGGTGTCGCTCGGCGTGCTCGTGGCCGGTATGGCCCACGAGATCAACAATCCCAACAGCTTCATGACGTTAAACCTGCCCCTGATCCAGGAGGTCTGGGAGGACATCGCCCCCATTCTCCAGACCTACTACCTGGAAAACGGCGATTTCCTGGCCGGGGGGCTCGAATATTCCGAGCTGCGTGAGGTCATGCCCGACCTGCTCGCCCGCATGCTCGAAGGCGCCACCCGCATCCGGGGCATCGTGGGCAGCCTCAAGAACTTCTCCCGCCGGGCCCCGGACGACTTCAAATGGGAGATCGCCGTCAACGAAGTTGTGCGCAACTCCCTGGAACTCGTGGGCAACATGGTGGCCAAAAGCACCAACCGCTTCCGCCTGTCCCTGGCCGCGGATCTGCCCGCCATCACGGCCAATCCGCAAAAGCTCTCCCAGGTCGTGATCAACCTGGTGGTCAACGCCTGCGAGGCCCTGACCGACCGGGACCAGGCCCTGGAGGTCGGCACGGTTTACGATGCCCGGGATCGGATGGTCGTGGTCCGGGTGGCGGACCAGGGCTGCGGCATCCCACCGGAGATCCTCTCCAAGATCATGGACCCGTTTTTCACCACCAAGCGCGAAACCGGTGGCACCGGGCTCGGCTTGTCGGTCTCCTCGGCCATTGTCGAGGAACACGGCGGCCAGTTGCGCTTCACGCCCGGCCCCACCGGCGGTACGGTGGCCGAACTGCGCCTGCCGGCCAGCCCCTGAGGGATGGGGGTAGGGTGTAGGGTGTAGGGGGGTAGGGGGGTAGGGGGAAGAAAAGCCTCCGGCGGCCAGGAGGGGGCAACGGCCCCCTCCTGGACCACCCCGAAAGGGGGGAGCGGTCGTTTGCCGGTGACGGCGTGCGCTTCGAGGAAATGCGGGAAGGTGAGAGGAGACAGGATGGAGATACGGCAACCGAAACGGACTTCGCCCCGGTATCCGGTGCTGCTCGTGGACGACGAGGAATCGTGGCTGCGCAGTTTCCAGGGCGCCTTGCGCGCCTCGGGCGTGGACAACGTGGTCACCCTGACCGACAGCCGGCTGGTCCTCGACACCCTGGCCCGCCAACCCCATTGCGCCGTGGCCGTGGACCTCATGATGCCCCATATCTCCGGCGAGGAACTCATCGTCAAAATCCTGGCCGAACACCCGGACCTGCCCGTGCTCGTCATTTCCGGCCTCAACCAGATCAAAAGCGCGGTCAACTGCATCCGCCTCGGCGCCTTCGACTTCATCGTCAAGACCGAGTCGCGCGATACGCTGATCGGCGGCATCAAGCACGCCATCGAAATCTTCGAGCTGCGCCGGGAAAACAGCAGCCTGCGCCAGCGCCTGTTCCAGGAGGAGCTCGACAACCCCGAATACTTCGCCGCCATCATCACCGCCGACAAGACCATGCGCGCCGCCTTCCACTACGTGGAAGCCATCGCCGAATCCTCGCGCCCGGTGCTCGTGACCGGTGAAAGCGGCGTGGGCAAGGAGCTCGTGGCCCGGGCCATCCACCGGGCAAGCCGGCGTCCGGGCCAGTTCGTGGCCGTCAACATGGCCGGCCTCGACGACAACATGGTGGCCGACACCCTGTTCGGGCACCGCAAGGGGGCCTTCACCGGCGCCACCCAGGCCAGGGCCGGGCTCGTGGAAACCGCCCGGGACGGCACGCTCTTTCTGGACGAAATCGGCGATTTGAGCCTCGAATCCCAAAAAAAGCTCCTGCGCCTGCTCCAGGAGAGCGAATACACGCCGCTGGGGTCGGACGTTTCGCGCAAGTCCACGGCCCGGGTCGTCGCCGCCACCCACCGGGACCTCGGCGCCCTCCAAGACCAGGGGAGCTTTCGCCGCGACCTCTATTTCCGGCTGCGCGGCCACATGCTGTCCATTCCCCCGTTGCGCGAACGACCGGGCGACTTGCCGCTTTTGATCGACCATTTCGCCGCCGAGGCGGCCGAGGAGCTGGGCAAGCCGCTGTCCGCCGACGCCCCGGCCATCGCCGCCCTGCTCGGCCGGTACGAATTTCCGGGCAACGTGCGCGAGCTACGCCATCTCATCCAGGACGCGGCCCGACTGGCCGGCGGCGGACGTCTCGGACCGGAGCAGGTCCGGATGGTGCTCCATTTCGATCCGTCCGCCCAGACAAACCAGGCCGCCCCGACCCCGGACACGGCCCTGCTCGGCTTCGGCCCCCAGCTCCCGAGCCTCAAGCAGGCCCGGGTGCTCCTGATCGAGGAGGCCCTGCGCCGGGCCGGCGGCAACCAGTCCCTGGCCGCGGCCATGATCGGCGTCTCGCGCCAGGCCATCAACAAGTACCTGCAACCGGCGACCGGCTCCCCGGACCCGGACCGAACCTGAACGGGCAGTGCCACTAGCCTTGAGCGACCCGACAGCGTACGGTGCTCGCCACCCGGCACGGGCGCGGGGCGTACGGCGCTGTCGCAGCCACGGCGTGCGTGCCTGCGACAGGGAAAAACGGACTACGGACGGAATCCTTTCGGGTTTCCAAAGGGCGAGAGCCCTTTGGCCGCCGGAGGCTTCTCCCCTGCCCCCTCCTGCACACGGACGACCAGCCATGCGGATACTTTATTACGACTGCCCCGCCGGCTTAAGCGGCGACATGAACCTGGCCGCCCTGATCGACCTGGGCGTGGACCCGGCTCTCCTGCGCGACGAGCTTTCCAAGCTCGGCCTGGATGACGCCTTCGAACTGCGCATCGGCAGCGAGGCCCGAAACGGCATTCGCGGCACCCGGGTGGACGTGGTCCTGACCGAACCGCCGGCTTCCGCGCAGCGGCACAGCCACGCACACGGCCCTGGGCATGGGCACGGCCACGACCGGCGCGATCTGGCCGCCATCGAAGGCATCATCGAGGCAAGCGGTCTGGATACGGCCGTGCGCCGCACGAGCCGGGATATCTTTCGCCGTATCGCCGCGGCCGAGGCCAAAGTCCACGGCATCCCGGTGGAGGCGGTCCATTTCCACGAAGTCGGGGCCATCGACTCCATCGTCGATATCGTGGGCGCGGCCATCTGCCACCACCACCTCGGCGTGGACGCGGTCTGGGCTTCGCCGGTCGAACTCGGAGGCGGCTTTGTCCGCTGCGCCCATGGCCTGCTTCCGGTGCCGGCCCCGGCCACCGAGGAACTCCTGCACGGCCTCCCCACCACCCGGGGCGCCGTGGACCAGGAAGCCACCACCCCGACCGGGGCCGCCATCCTGGCCAGCCTGGCCACGCGTTTCACGGCCAGTCCAGCCATGGTCGTGGAAAAAACCGGCTACGGCATCGGCCACCGCCAAACCGAGCTGCCGAACCTGTTGCGCGTGCACCTGGCGCGGGTGGAGACGGCCCAGGCCACTCCCAACGTCAGCGAGGCGCGGCTCCTCCAGTGCAACATCGACGACATGACCGCCGAGCATCTCGGCGCGGTCCTCGACACGCTCATGGACGCCGGGGCCATGGACGTGCATTTGACGCCCATCATCATGAAAAAAAGCCGCCCGGCCACCTGCCTGTCGCTGCTGTGCGCGGCTCACGACGAAGCCCGCTTCAAGGAACTGCTTTTTCGCCACACCACGACCCTGGGGCTCAAAAGCTTTGCCCTGGAAAAAACCGTGCTCGAAACCTCGTTTACGCGCCGGGAAACACCCCTCGGCCCTGTGACCATGAAAAACGCCCTGCGTGGCGGTAAAATCCTGCGTGCCAAGCCGGAGCTGGAAGAATGCCGGGAGCTGGCCAGGCGCCACGGCCTGCCCCTGATCGCCGTCTCCGCTCTGATCGGGCGCGGCGAGGACGAACCCGACCATGACTGACCGGACGCCCGGCGCGGGGTACGCCGTCCTGTGCGATGCCATCCGCCCTTTGGGCGGCGGCGTGGTGGCCTTTTCCGGGGGCGTGGACAGCAGCCTCGTGTTGCGCGCCGCCCTGGACAGCCTGCCCCGGAAGCGCGTCCTGGCCGTGACCCTGGCCGCGCCCTACACGCCGAACGCCGAGGTGCGTGCGGCCGAGGACCTGGCCCAACGGCTCGGCGCGCGCCATGAAACCGTGCCCGTGGCCTTTCCCGAGTTTCTGCGCGACAATCCGCCGGACCGTTGCTACCGCTGCAAGCGGCTGCTGTTCGGATTGCTCCTGGACAAGGCGGCCCGAACCGGCTTGGTCCATCTCCTGGACGGCACCAATGCCGACGACCTGGGCGCCTACCGACCGGGCTTGCGGGCCGTGCGGGAACTGGGCGTGGCCAGTCCCCTGGCTACGGCCGGCCTGACCAAGGCGCTCGTGCGCGCCCTGGCCCGGGAGCACGGACTCCCCAACTGGGACGCGCCGGCCGGGGCCTGCCTGCTCACGCGGCTTCCCCATGGGACGCGGGTGGAGGAAGCGGCGCTGCGGCGCATCGAGGCCGGCGAGGCCCTTCTGCGCGAGGCCGGATTTCCCGGCGCGCGCCTGCGCAGCCACGGCGAGCTGGCCCGCATCGAGGTCGCGCCAGGGCGCATCGCCGCTCTGGTGGCCACGGCCGGGGAACACAACCTTGACGCGGCCCTCAAGGACCTCGGCTACCGCCACGTGACCGTGGACCTGGCCGGCTATCGCACCGACGGTGGCCCCCCGACCGGGACGGACGACCCGACAAGGACATCCTGACGTATGGATTTGCACACTTCCTTGCTGGAACTGCTGGCTGCGGTCAAAAGCGGCGCTATTGACGTCTCGACCGGGGTCGAGAAACTGCGCGACCTGCCCTACCTCGAACTCGGCCACACCAAGCTCGACCTGCACCGGCCCCTGCGCAACGGCTTCCCCGAGGTCATCTACGCCGCCGGCAAGACCCCGGAGCAGGTGATCGAGATTTTCACCCGGCTGCGCGGCCACGGTCCGGTCCTGGCCACCCGGGTGCCCGAGGCCATGGCCGGGCAGGTACGCGCCGCCTGTCCGGAAACGAAGCACAACCCCCTGGCCCGCACCCTGACCGCCGGGCAAAAGGACGGTCCCTGGCGCGAAGGGGAAATCGGCATCGTTACCGCCGGCACCTCGGACCTGGTCGTGGCCGAGGAAGCGCGCGTGACCTGCGAGATGTTCGGCAGCCGGGCCCGGATCATCGCCGACGTGGGCGTGGCCGGGCTGCACCGACTCCTCGACCGGCTGGACGTGCTGCGCGCCTGCCGGGTGCTCATCGTGGTGGCCGGCATGGAAGGGGCGCTGGCCAGTGTTGTCGGCGGGCTCGTGTCCCAGCCGATCATCGCCGTGCCGACTTCGGTGGGCTACGGCGCCGCCCTGTCCGGTTTCACGGCCCTGTGCGGCATGCTGACCTCCTGCGCCAGCGGCGTGACCGTGGTCAACATCGACAACGGGTTCGGCGCGGCCTGCGCCGCCTGCAAGATCAATAATCTGTTTCCCTGAACCGGGCCGAGTGCCGGCGTGGGGGTATGGAGAGACGCCTCCGGCGGCCGGGAGAGGAGGCTCCCCTCCCGGACCCTCCGCAAAGGAAGAAACGCCCGACGCGGAGGCCGGCCGAGGCACCTTTCCCCCCGTTGCAGAGGTCCGGGGGGATCATCCCCCCGGTGGGGTGGGTCCCGGGAGGGGCAACGCCCCTTCCGGGCCGCCGGAGGCATACCGACAGGAAGCCCTAGGGCTGAGGCGTCGCCAGCAGGTCGGAACCGAGGATCGTCTCGTAGACGAGCTGGTGGGCCAGCTCGTTCCAATGTCCGTCGGTCGGGTAGACAAAGGGCTGACCGTGGGCCTGGTAATGCTTGCGGAAAATGGAAGGCAGTTCGATGACGCGGTAGCCGTGGCTGCGGGCCACCTGGGCCAGAGAGGCGTCCGCCGCGTCGCGAACCTTGATCTGGGGCGTGTCGTTGCCCTTGCCGTAGACATCCTCGATAGACCCGTCGATCAAAAACAGCACGTCCTTGTGGTCAATGCGCACCACCTTGTCGAGCTCGTCGAAAAAGAAGTCGACCGCCCGTTTGGCATCGGCGATCCAGGCCTGCGTATCGAGCGTTCCGGTCTGGCGCGGCGCATCGTACAAGATCTCCTTGAGCCGCTCCCAGACTTGCAGGTTCTGGGTGACGTAGCGCAACAGGGCCGAGCTGCGCACGAACCGGCGCAGAGGCGAGATGGCAAAGTCCACCTTGCCCAGGGAAAGCGATTTGTCCTTGGTGTCGTAAAAATAGTACGAGCCCGGCGACTGTTTGTTTTTGGCCAGGGATTCGTCGTAATCATTGGGGATGATGACAAAGACCAAGCGTTGCGGCGCGAACTCGCGTATGGCGTAGCGGGCCCAGACCAGATAGTCGGGGAGCTGCGCCCCGGACATGGCAAAGGTGTAGACCAGGGCATTATCGGACCGCAGTTTCGCGGCCAACCGCCCATAAAACGTCCGGTCGTACGGGGTCATGGCCGCTTCGACAAAGCTGTCCCCGATCACGGCCACCACGGGCTTGTCGGTCTTGACGTAGTCCTGGGGGTTCACGAAGCCGAGATTGTTGGTCTGAAGCGTGTTGACGATGGAAAAGTTCCAGTCCCGGGACCAGACGCCTTTCTCGTTGGCCAGGTAGGACGGTATCGGTTTGGCATCGTTGAGGACGTCCGTATGGAGCACCGAGCGCACCGGCAAAAAGCGGAAGACGATCTCCAGGAGAAGGAGGATAAAGCAGAGGCTGCCGAGCAGGACGAGCCCGTTTTTGAGGAATTTCATACGGTCTGCTCCTTGGCGATAGATACGCCTCGCGCAGGACGAAGGGTGGCTGTAACGCATGGCCACGTGCCCATGACCGACATCAACAGCACTGTTGTATCGGTCTGCATTGGCGCACCGCCCCTTGTCAAGGACCGGTGCGTCCGGAACGCCGCTTCCCGCTCAGGCCGTGTTTTCCTGGCGCGCGACCGACCCCAGCCCCGCCCACAGTCCGCGCAGCGTCACCGCGCCAAGCACCACTACCCCACCGGCCATGGCCCAGGGACCGGGCAGTTCGCCCTGGCCAAGCGCCACCCAGATCGGATTGCAGATGGGTTCGAGGGTCATGAGCAGCATGGCCTCCAGGGCGCCCAGTCGTTGGATGCACCAGACATAAAGGGCCAGCGACAGCCCCTGCTGCACAATGCCGAGATAGGTGAGCCCCAGCCAGTCGCCTAAGCCGACCGGCGGATCGGCCAGTAAAAACGGCAACCCGATCAGGGCCGTCAGTCCATGGCCCGCCACCACGGCCGACACCGGCGACGCTTCGCGTCCGGCCCGCATGCACAGGGTGAACACCGCGTAGCAAAGTCCGGTGCCGACGGCCACGATGTTGCCCCAAAACCCGGCCGCTGCGAGCTTATCCAGAAAAAAGAGCACCATGCCGCCTAGCGTCGCGCCGATGAAGATCCAGTCGGCCCGGCGGGTGCGCTCGCCGAGGAAAATCGGCGCGAGCAGGGCCACATACACCGGCGCCGTGTAGGCGAGCAGGATGGCATTGGCGGCGGTGGTCCAGCGGGTGGCGACCACGTTGGTGGTGAGCAGGCCGGCATAGCCCAGGGCGGCGCCGATGCGGGCCGGCGTGGGCCGGAAATCGAGTCTGTCCCAAAACAGGACACACAAGGTCAGGGCAGCGAGCAGGCTGCGCCCGGACGTGACCGCCAATGGAGACAGGGACACGGTTTTGATGGCCAGGCCGCCGGTGCTCCAGATAAGGGCAGTGGCGGCCATGGCCAGGGAAGCCTGGGCGTGTTCACGCATGAAATGTTCTCGGGTTGCACAGGGCGTGGTTGACATGCTAGCCTATACCGGGCTGGGAGCATGGAGACAAATCGCACCCGGCGCAAGGAAATTCGACCCATCCCATGTTCGAAGCCGAAATCACGTATGTGGCCGACGGACCTCTAACCTTGCCCGGGGGGATGGGGAACGCGGTCGTCTATCATGATACCTATTTCGATTCGCCGGACGGCGCCTACGCCGCCTCGGGCCGGGAACTGCGGCTGCGCGCCGTGGCCGGCCGCACCCTGCTCACCTGCAAACTGCCGCCCTTCGACCCGGCCAGCGGTTCCAAGGAGGAGTTCGAAACCGAAGTCGCGGACGGCGACGTCATGCGCACCATCCTGTGCCGGCTCGGCTTCGTGGTCCGTATGGCCTATGCCAAGACCTGCCGGCGAGGCACCGCCGTCCATGCGGGACTGGCCCTCGACATCACCGTGACCCGGGTGGATTTTTCCCCGGAAACCTTCGTGGAAATCGAACACCAGGCGGGCACCGCCGCCATGGCTCGGACCGCCTTGGCGGTCATCCGGGACTTCGCCGCCGGCCTGGGCCTGTACCGCCTGCGCCCGGCCTGTTACACGGACCTTTTCCTGGCCGCCCGGAGCGGCCGCCCCAACCCGCCGTCCGGCCTGGAGTCATCATGACCACCGTCTCGCCGTTTTTCGCCCCGTTCCTGGCCGTCTCGCCGGTCATCGATTACGACCACCCGGAGGTCGCGGCCCGGGCCGCCGCCTTGACCGCGGGCCTCGGCTCGGACACGGCCAAGGCCGAGGCCCTGTTCCTGTTCGTGCGCGACGCCATCACCCACAGTGCGGATGCCCGGCAAAATCCCGTCACCTGCGCCGCCTCCGAGGTGCTCGCCCATGGCACGGGCTTTTGCTACGCCAAGTGCCATCTGCTCGTGGCCCTGCTACGCGCGGTTGGCATCCCTGCCGGCTTCGGTTATCAGCGCCTGCGCGTCGATCCCGAAACGGATGGCGGCCGTTTTTGCCTGCACGGGCTGGCGGCCGTGTGCCTGCCCGCCTATGGCTGGTATCGTCTCGATCCCCGCGGCAACAAACCCGGCGTGGATGCCCAATTCATGCCGCCTGTCGAGCGTCTGGCCTTTGCCGTCCGGTATCCGGGCGAGGCCGATCTGCCCGGAATCCTGGACGCGCCCCGGCCGAAAATCCTGGCCGTCCTGGCCCGCCACACCACCTGGGACAGCCTGCTGGCCGACCTGCCGGACCTGCCCTGACGGTCCGCCGACACGGTCCGCGGAGTCCGACCCCAGCGACTGTGTCAGATGATCCCAGGCGAGACTGTTTAAAAAAACACAGCATTCCGTATGATTACGCATCGGATGCCGGTAAGCGCCGTTGCAGGACGGTCCCGGCGTGTCGCCAATGTGTCCCAGAGCGAGACACTTTTGTCGTTCGATCCTTCCTTTTTGCAGTTCCGTGTTGCCCTCCAATTTATTTGGTTGGAGATATTGACAAACAATAAAAATTTTTATGAAATAAAAACAATATATTACATATCAGCACCAGCTTCTTCCCACAAGAGAGGTGTACTTAGCATATAAATTGCTTATACCTGAAAGCTAGCCTGACGGAGTCCCCACGCACCGGGGAAATACATGTAAGGAGGTCGCCATGGAATCGGCTCTGACGCTGCGCAAGAATGCTCCCCCCGATTTGTCCGGACACGGCTTCATTCACCATGTGTCCGTTCTGGAAGTTGAAATTGGCCATGGGGCCATGTCCACCATGCGCAAGGCCATGAAGGAAGTCGCCGCCCAGACCGGCGTGAGCTACGCCGACATCATGCACGGCTTAAGCGGTCATATGTACTGGGTTGAAGCCACCGGCGCCCTGGTATGCGTCATTCCCCTGCCCGACGATGATCTCTACCTGGAAATCCCCGAGGATTTCTGGCGTATCCGCGAACTGACCCAGGCCACCAATTAGTTTTCCGGTCCGCCGCGCGCCAGCTTGCGCGCGGCGGGTCATCCTTGCCCATGCGCCGGTTTTCCGGCATGTTGGCCCTGCGGCAGGCGGTCTCATGAGCTGCCCTACGCCCTTGTCCGCAACCGACGACCCGGCTGGAAACCCACCATGGCGCCTCATATTCCGGATTTTCCCAAGGCCCTGTTCGAGGAACTCGAAACCGGGAAACTGCAACACCGTTTCCTGGAATCCCTGGTGGAATTCCAGCATGTGGACCGCGGCTCGATCTGGATTCGCCAGCCCGACGGCTACCGCTGCATCGAGGCCATCGGCCCCCAGAGCGAACGCATCAAGGACCTGGTCGTGCCGGCCGACCGGCCAAGCATCGTCGGCTGGGTGATCGAAAACGGTCGCATGACCATTGCCGAACCCGGTAAGGACAAACGCCATTTCAAGGACGCCGAGTCGGTAATCGACGTCAAATCGACGCTGATCCTGTGCTATCCTCTCGTGTTGCGCGACGGCCGGGTGTACGGCGCCGTGGAGATCATCGACACCGCCCACGGCGGCAGCCGCCTCAACCTGACCCGGGAATATCTCGAACTGCTGGAAGAATTCGTGGCCATCGGTTCCATCGCCCTGGGCAATGCCTTGGCGTTTGCCGACCAGAAAAACGAAACCCAACAGCTCAAAAAACTCTTGAGCGAAATCAAGGGCGAGCGCCCGCTGATCGGCAAGAGCGCCGCTTTCCAGGCCGCCCTGGAAATGGCCCGCAACTACGCGCGCACGGATTTTCCGGTCTGCATCACCGGCGAATCCGGCACGGGCAAGGAGCTGTTCGCCCGGGAGATCCACCGCTTAAGCGCCCGCAAGGACGGCCCGTTTCTGGTCCAAAACGTCTCGGCCATCCCGGACACGCTGCTCGAATCCGAGCTGTTCGGCTACAAAAAGGGCGCCTTTACCGGCGCGGACAAGGACAAGACCGGGCTTTTCGAAGCGGCCAACGGCGGCACGGTCTTTCTCGACGAGATCGGCGACATGCCCCTGGCCTTGCAGGCCCGCATCCTGCGCGTGCTCCAAGAAAACGAGGTCAAGCCCCTGGGCGGCACCGAGACCCGCACCGTGGACGTGCGCGTGATCTCGGCCACCAACCGCGACCTGACCCAGGCCATTGCCACCGGCACCTTTCGCGAGGACCTGTTTTATCGGCTCAATGTCCTGCCCCTGCGTTTGCCCCCCCTGCGCGAGCGCGGCCAGGACGTCCCGGAGCTGCTCCACTATTTCCTGCGACGCGACGCGGCCCGGCTCGGCATCCCGGCCAAGACCCTGTCCCCGGACGCCTTGACGGCGCTTCGCGAACGGCCGTTTCGCGGCAACGTGCGGGAGATGGAAAACCTCGTGCGCTACCTGCTCGCCACGGCGCCAGGCCCCGTCATCGAAGTGGACGACATCCCGGAAGGCCCCGAAACCGGCGAACAGGCCGTGACCAAGGCGCCCGACCACCAGCCGGTGCCCGCCGAACCAGCCCAGCCGCCCCTGGCCAGCTACACCTGGGACGAGATGGAACGGGCCTATGCCCTGGCCCTGCTCGAAAAATTCAAATGGAACGTGACCAAGGCCGCCCGCCAGGCCGGGGTCAACCGCTCCACCTTCGATTCCCGCCTGCGAAAGCTCGGCATCCGCAAGGAATAATCCCGCCGCCCCCATAAAAGACAAGCCCGGAAGGGGATTCCCCCCCCCGGGCCGCAAGCGCTCTGGCGCGTCAACCGATGCAGGAGCAGATGTACTTGATCTCCAGGTACTCCTCGATGCCGTACTTGGAGCCTTCCCGGCCGATGCCCGACTGCTTGACCCCGCCAAAAGGCGCCACCTCGTTGGAAACCAGGCCGGTATTGTGGCCGACCAGGCCGTATTCCAGGGCCTCGGCCACGCGCCAGGCCCGGCGGACGTTTTCGGTGTAGAAGTAGGCGGCCAGGCCGTACTCGGTGGCATTGGCCTGGGCCACGACCTCCTCCTCGGTGTCGAAGCGAAACAGCGGCGCCAGGGGGCCGAAGGTTTCCTCCCGGGCCACGCGCATCTCCTTGGTCACGCCGGTCAGGATGGTCGGCTCAAAAAACTGGCCGCCCAGGGCATGGCGCTTGCCGCCAAGCAGAATCCGCGCGCCCTTGGCCACGGCGTCGGCAATGTGGCTTTCGACCTTTTCCAAGGCCTTCTGGTCGATCATGGGCCCGATGAGCACGCCGGGCTCGGTGCCACGGCCAATGGGCATCTTGGCCACGGCCTCGGCGAGCTTGGCCGCAAAGGCGTCGTAGACGCCGGACTGGACATAGAGCCGGTTGGCGCACACGCAGGTCTGGCCGGCGTTGCGGTACTTGGAGGCGATGGCGCCAGTGACGGCCTCGTCCAGGTTGGCGTCGTCGAAGACGATAAAAGGCGCGTTGCCGCCGAGTTCAAGGGAAATGCGCTTGATGGTGGGCGCGCATTGGGCCATGAGCGTGCGGCCGACCTCGGTGGAGCCGGTGAAGGACAGCTTGCGCACGGTGTCGCTTCCGGTCAGCACCCCGCCGATGACCCGGGACTTGCCGGTCACGACCTGGAGCACGCCGGCCGGCACCCCGGCCTGCTCGGCCAGGACGCCCAGGGCCAGGGCGGTGAACGGCGTCTGGGAAGCCGGGCGCACGATCATGGAGCAACCGGCGGCCAAGGCCGGACCGGCCTTGCGGGTGATCATGGCCGCCGGGAAGTTCCAGGGCGTGATGGCGGCGGTGACTCCGACCGGCTGCTTGATGACAAGGAGCCGCTTGTCGGCCGTGGGCGCGGGAATGACGTCGCCGTAGACCCGCCGGGCCTCCTCGGCGAACCACTTGATGAACGAGGCCGCGTAGAGGATTTCGCCCCGGGCCTCGGCCAGGGGTTTGCCCTGCTCGGTGGTGAGAATGGTGGCCAGGTCATCGGCGTTTTGCAGGATGAGCGCGTACCATTTTTCGAGCACGGCCGCCCGCTCGGGCGCGGCTTTTTTCGCCCAGGGCTTTTGGGCCGCGGCGGCGGCGGCGACCACCCCCTCGATTTCCTGCCCGGAGAGTAAGGGAACGCGGCCCACGAGACTGCCGTCCGCCGGATTGGTGACCGCCATGCTCTCGCCGCCGGCCGCCTGGGTCCAGTGCCCGTCCACGAGGCAGGCTTCCCGAAAAAGTTGCGTATTCGATAGCTCCAGCATGGTTTCCCCCTTCTGGTTGCGTGTGGCTCTCGCGATTCGCCGGCAACGACACAGGACGGCGCCCCTTCTTGGGTCCAGGCCTATAAGCCCGGATACGGCAGCGCGGCAAGGGTCGTCCCAAATCACGCGTCCGGCATTTTCGGGCCCGAGACGGACCAAAAAGGGCTTTTCCGGTTGCCCACGGCCGCGTTTTCATGCCACTTGACCGGACCGGAGGCTTTTTCGATTTTTTTTGTCTCTCCAGCCGACGGAGCCGAGCGCGTGGCAGCCCCTTTCACCGAAGTCGATATCGTGCGGTCCCTGGCCGGACCGCTGCTGGCCGTGGACGCCGACGGCCGTGTCCGTGGCCAATCCCGCGGCCAAAGCCCTGCTCGGCGAGCAGATCGCCAGTCCCGGCGCGGCCTTGCCCCTTATCACCCCGGAACTGTGGCAGTGCGTGAGCCGTTGTCTGGAAACCGGCCTGCTCGGCGGGGCCCGGCTCGAAATCCAAGGCCATGCCCACCGCCTGGCCATCGTGCCCATCCTGCGCGACGGCCGTGCGGTCGGGGCCTCCATCCAGGGCGGCGCCCGGGGGCATGCTGCGGCCCTTCGTGGACGATCAGCTCCGCTCCATCCTGGATTCCGTGTCCGACGGCATCTGGATCTGCGACGGCGCCGGCATCATCCTCGACATCAACGCCGCCTCGGAGCGGCTCAATTCCATGCAGGCCGGCGACTACCTCGGCAAGGACGTGCGCTGCATCGTCAGCCAAGGCATCGTGGACCGCTCGGCCACCCTGGAAGTCTTGGAAACCAAGCGCCAAGCCAGCCTCATCCAACACATCACCAAGACCGGCAAGCAGCTCCTGGTCACGGCCACGCCCGTACGCGGGGCCAACGGCCGGATCGAACTTGTGAGCGAATTGGCCGAACTGTCCCTGCTCGAACTGTCCCAAAAGGACATCGTGGCCCAGAGCCCGCAAATGCAGCGCACCTTGCCCTCACTTTTGGAACTCGCCCAGATGGACGCCTCCCGGGTGCTGCTTCTGGGCGAATCCGGCACGGGCAAGGGGCTCCTCGCCAAGTTCCTGCACCAGGTGAGCCCGCGCTCCCACAAGCCCTTTATCCAGATCAACTGTCCGGCCGTGCCGAAGAACATTTTCGAGGCCGAGCTGTTCGGCTACGAGCGCGGGGCCTTCACCGGGGCCCGGGAAAACGGCAAGGCCGGGCTCATCGAGCTGGCCCAGGGCGGCACCCTGTTCCTGGACGAGGTCGGGGATATCCCCCTGACGATCCAGGCCAAGCTGCCCAAGTACCTCGACGACTACAGCCTGCGCCGGCTGGGCGGGTCCGAAAGCCATATCGTGGAATGCCGGGTGGCCGCGGCCACCAACTGCGATCTGGAAAACCTGGTGGAGCGGCGGCTGTTTCGCAAGGACCTCTACTACCGGCTCAACACCTTTATCGTGCGCATCGCCCCCTTGCGCGAGGACATCTTCGGCCTCCCGCCCCCAACGACAACCTCGAGGTATGTCCGTGAACACCACCGACAAGGCGCAAGAACTCGCTGCCCGGCGCGACCGCTATGTCCCCAAAGGCCATCCCAATTCCTCCCCCTTCTTCGTCGAATCGGCCACTTGGTTCATTTCCCGCTCCAAGATCGGCTACTACCTGGCCGCCGGCGGCGAGGAACCCGAGGCGGCCGCGGCACCATTGCCGGCCCGGTCATCGGCGCTCTGGTCCTGCGACCGCTCAACGAATTCACCCGTATTTATCTGAGCGACATGCTGCCCGGCCTGCATCTGGTCATCTTCAGCCTGATCCTCATCCTGGTCATGCTCTACAAGCCCCAGGGACTCACCGCGCCGCTGTCCGCCTACTACAACCGGCCGGCCGCCAATCTCACCATCGCCGACCGCAAACGCCTGGAGATCGCCAAGGCCCTGGCCACGGACCCGCAACCGCTGCTCCTCGACGAGGTCATGGCCGGCCTGCGCTCCACCGAGGTCGACGACATGATCGCCATCATCAAGGGGCTGCGCGACCAGGGCGTCACGGTGTTCGTCATCGAGCACATCATGCGCGCGGTCATGGCCCTGTCCGACCGGGTGGTGGTCATCCACTTCGGCCAGAAAATCGCCCAGGGCACGCCCGAGGAAGTCACCCGGGACGAAAACGTCATCAAGGCCTATCTCGGGGGTGAATATGGCGCTGCTTAGCGTGGAGCACATCGATGTCGCCTACGGCGACGTCCAGGTCATCTCCGACCTGTCCCTGACCGTGGAGGAAGGCGAGGTCGTCAGCATCATCGGCGGTAACGGCGCCGGCAAGTCCACCCGGCTCAAGGCCATCTCCGGCCTGCTCATGCGCGACGAGCCGTCCCTTGGGCTGGCTCCGATCCTGGTCAAGTCCATCTTTGACACGCTACGCAAGATCGCCGCCACCGGTACCACGGTGTTGCTCGTGGAACAGGACGTCAACCATTCCCTGCAACTCTCCGACCGGGGCTACGTTCTGGAACACGGCCGGGTGGCCCTGGCCGGCCAGGCCGCCGACCTGCTCGAAAACCCCCACGTCAAGTCCGCCTATCTGGGCATCTAGCCAAGGAGTCCGCATCATGCTTGTCGAGGATTGGATATCGAGAAACGTGGGCACGGTGACCGAGGACGTTTCCATGATCAAGGCCGGCCGGATCATGCGCGAAAAAAAGATCCGCCGGCTGCCCGTGGTGGACGCGGCCGGCACGGTGGTCGGCATCATCACCAACACCGACATCTTCCGGCTGTTCGTGTCCATCACCGGCATCGATCAGGACGGCATCCAGATCGGGCTGCGCCTGCCCACCAAGCCCGTGCTCGACGCCCTGCGCGGCCACGAGGCCCGCATTATCAGCATCCTCTCGTCCTACGACCGGGTCCAGCCCGGCCAGCGGGAAGTGTCCATCCGCATCCAGGGCCTGCCCGAAACCCGCGAACGCGAACTGCGCGCCGCCCTCGAAGCCCATCACCAGGTCCTCTACTGGACCCGGGACTGATTCTCCTCTCCGAAACCGCCGCGACGTCCCCGGGCCCTACCCCCGTTCCCGCCCGGATCGGACGTCGCGGCCTTTTGGGAGGGATGGACGCCACGGTCGGGAGAAGAGGAGCCTCCGGCGGCCCCCCAAAAAAGATTCGCCGGGGTCGCGCTCTTGCCGGAAACCGGCCGTACCCGGAATTTCGGGTCATGCGCGCGCACAGGCGAATCGAAGGGGGCGCTCTATCGCCCTGGTATGGGAAGAAAAATTAACGGTGGCTACCCTCCGTTGCGGTGACGCCAGCTCTGCCAGGGGCCTTCCCTGACATTACCTCCCCCATAGCCCGTTTGGCGGCTTTGTGGCAAGGGGAAAAGCGTTTTGGCGCAAGCCACCGCCCGGGCTCACGAACGCAGCCAGTGGATAATCCCCAGCACCAGGCAGCCGTACAGGCCGGCCAGCACATCGTCGATCATAACCCCGTAGCCGTCCGGCAACCACCGCTCCGAAGCCCGGACCGGCGGCGGCTTGGAGATGTCGAACAGGCGAAACAGGGCAAACCCGAGCCCCAGTTCGAAGGCATCCGGCGCGGCCAGGGGCGCGAACACAATCCATTGGCCGAGCACCTCGTCGATGACCACCTGGCCCGGGTCCTTGGCGCCGAGGAGTTGTTCGGCCCGGGTGGCGACCAGCCCGCCGCCGATGAAAAGCAGCACCAGGACAAGCACCCGCCAGCCTCCGGGCAAAGGCAAAAACACCGCCGGCGCGGCCAGGGCGGCCACGGCCGACCCCCAGGTGCCCGGGGCACGGGGCATGCGGCCGATGGGCCCCAGGGTGGCGCAAAAAAGACTGACCGTATCGCGTAAATCCATGACGCTCTCCGACAACATGCCTTGAATTTTTAAGCCAAGGACCGCAGGCGGTCGCCCCGGCCCTGCGGCATACGCACCCCGTGCCGGGATTCCAAAGGGCACCGCCCTGCTAGCGCCGCCGGAGGCAATTCCCCTACCGGCCTGTGCATCACAGCGCCAAAGCTACACGGCCGCCCGCTTGCGGGCAAGGCCGGCCTTGAGTTCGCCCCTGAAGTGTGGGATGGTCAGGGGCTGCGACGTTTTTGCGACGCCCATACCGACAAGGAAGGACCGGATGCTCAGCCTGCGATACGCGCTCGTCTTGTTCGTCTGCTATTTCGTTGTGATGGCACTTTACTGCCGGGTCTATTTCCGACCGCGTCTCTATCTCGTGCTGCTTGGCGAGAGCGCCTTCATGGACCACTACATCGACAAGCTCCCGCACATGCGCGATCGGGCCGACGAACGGCAAGCCATGATCGCCTTTTTGCACGACAAACGGCGCGGATTCCTGCGCGGCGCCGTGTTGTTCGTCCTGATCGCCACCATCGCCTACCTGCTGCTGCTCACCCTGGGAACCACAGCCTGATGGGAAACACCCCCGACAAGCCCCTGGGCGTGCGCCAGGTGGTCGAGGCCGTGCGCCAGATCGCCGTGCACTACGGCCTGTGGCTGGCCGAAGCCGCCCACCAATTCGGCCCCGAAGCGGCCGTGGCCATGGAGTCCAAGGCCGGGGACGCCTTCATCCCCCTGCTCACCAAGCGGGTGGAGAAGGCCCTGGGTCTCGACACCACCCTGGCCGAGCAACTGGCCGGGCTTTCCCCCGAGCGGACCGAGGCCCTGCTGACGGCATTGTCCGTGTCCTGGCTGGCCGCGGACGGCGTCTGGTTTCGCACCGTGGAGGACGCCCGGGGCATGCACGACGCCAAGCGGGTCAACGACAGTTGCTGGTCGCGCCTGGCCCTTTACGAGGCCGCCCGGGCCAAGGCCCTGCTCGGCCTGCCCGAGGCCGGCGGCATCCCGGCCCTCAAGGCCGCCCTGGGCGCCCGGCTGGTCGGGCATATCAATTCCTGGGATTTCGTGGACGAGACCCCGCATTCCGTTGTCTTTCGCATCCTGGATTGCCGGGTGCAGTCCTCCCGGACACGCCAAGGCCTGCCCCCCTACCCTTGCCAGTCCGGGGGTACGGTGGAATACACGGCCTTTGCCGCCGGCGTCGATCCGGCCCTGACGGTCACCTGCGTGAGCTGCCCGCCCGAGATCACCCAGGCTGACTGTGCCTGCGCCTGGCGTTTCTCCCTGCCCGAATAGGGCCGCCGCACCGCCTCCACGCGCTACGCTCCTGTCGTGCGCCCCGTGCTAGGCCGCCGGACGCGGCAGACGGAGCACGAGGGTCGTCTCCCCGGGCACCGAGGCTTCCAGGGTCAGCTCTCCGCCCATGGTCCTGGCCATGAGCCGGGCCGAATAGGTGCCAAGACCGGTGCCGCCGGTCTTGCCGTGGGTGGCGTACTTGTCGAAAAACCGCTCCCGAAATTCCGGCGGCGTCTCGCCCTGGTTGCGCATGCGCAACTCGCAGTGGCCGCTTGCGTCGTCGCCCAAGGCGATCGTCACCATACCGCCCAGCGGGGAATGCTCGATGGCGTTTTTGAGCAGATTGGAAAGCATGGAATAGCATAACAGCTCTTCGCCGATGATCGAAAAAGCGGTTGTGGGACCGGCCGGCGCGCCGTCGCAGACGAGCGCCAAGCCCACATTGCGGGCCTGGCGCAAGGCGTGGAGTTCCTCCCCCACCTTGCGGATCACCCGCACCAGATCCACGAGCGTGGCCGACAGGGCGTAAACGCCCTGCTCCATCTTGAGCATTCCCAGGGAAAGATTGATGATATTGAGCATTTTATAGCCGGACTGCTCAATAATATCCAGGTATTCGCGCTGCTCGGGGCTCAGGTTGTCCTCGGCCAGGATCAGCTGGGGCAGGGAGATGATGGCGCCAAGCGGGCCCTTGAGGTCGTGGTGGGTGATGTGCTCCACGTCCTCGCGCAGTCTGGCCACCGCGGCCAACTCCCGGTTCTGCTGTTCCAGCCGCTCCATGGCCGCCTTGAGGGCCAGGTGCGTGGCCACCCGGGCCTTGACCTCCAGGATGTCGAACGGCTTGGTGATGTAGTCCACGGCGCCGAGGGTAAATCCCGTGACCTTGTCCTGGATTTCGGTCAGGGCGGTCAGGAAGATGATCGGGATGGCGGCCGTGGTCCGGTCGGCCTTGATCCGGCGGCAGACCTCGTAGCCGTCCATGCCGGGCATGAGGATGTCGAGCAGGATGAGATCCGGAGGTTGGGCGCGCAGGATGTCCAGGGCCGCGGGGCCGTCCATGGCCACGGCGATTTCATAATCGTCGCCCAGGGTCTCGACCAGCGTGTCAATATCCGTCTCCACGTCGTCCACGATGAGCACCGTCTGCCTGGCACTGCGAACCATCTCCATCACCACCTCGTTCCAGTCATCCCACATAGGGGTGCTCCAAGGCCTGCCGCTCTTCGGCGTGGTCGGCAAAAGCCGAGGCTATTTGGCGGAATTGCTCCTGAAGCTCCAAAAAGGCGTCCACCATGTCGGGATCGAACTGGCTGCCCCGGCCCGCGAGGATCATTTCCACCGCCTGGGCGTGGGGAAAGGGTTTCTTGTAGACCCGGCGGCTGATCAACGCGTCGTAGACATCGGCAATGGCCATCAGCCGTCCGGAAACCGGGATGGCCTCCCCGGCCAGCCCCTGGGGGTAGCCCGAACCATCCCACCGTTCCTGGTGGGTATAGGCGATTTCCTTGGCTAAATGCAAAAACGAATTGTCGCCGAGCTTGCTCGAAGCCGACTGGATGGCGTCCCGGCCGTACAGGGTATGATGGCGCATGAGCACGAATTCCTCTTCGGTCAGCCGGCCGGGCTTGAGCAGGATGTCGTCGCGCACCCCGACCTTGCCGATGTCGTGCAGCGGCGCCGACTTATACAGTAAGTCAATGGTTTCCTCGGTGAGCGTGTCGCGGTACAGAGGATGGTCGCGCAGATGCCGAGCCAGGAGACGCATATAATTTTTCGTGCGCTTGATGTGGCCGCCGGTTTCCGGATCGCGGTATTCGGCCAGGCAGGCCATGGCCTCGATGATGGTCTCTTGGGTCAGGGCCAGTTCCCGGGTGCGTTCCTCAACCTTGCGTTCCAAAATTTCGTTTTGGCGGGCGAGGGCCTGCCGAGCCAGACGCAGGGAAAGATGGGTGCGCACCCTGGCCTCGATCTCCAGGGGTTCGAAGGGTTTGGTCACGTAGTCCACCGCCCCGACCGCGAATCCCCGGGCCTTGTCCGCCACATCCGTCATGGCCGTAAGAAAGATCACCGGCGTGTCGGCCGTGGCCGGATCGGCCTTGAGCCGCTGGCAGACCTCGTAACCGTCCATGCCCGGCATCATGATGTCGAGCAGGATCAGGTCGGGCTGCTGGGCGAGCGCAGTTTCCAGAGCGGACGCACCGTCCATGGCCACGGCCACTTCGTAGTCCTCGCCCAGGGTCGCGAGCAGGATATCGATGTTGGTCTCGGTATCGTCGACAATGAGCACCAGGCAGGCGTCCAGGGACTTCACGGGCGTTCCTCGCTTGCCGCCGCGAGCAGGGCGGTGGCGGCTTCCAGGGCTTGGGGGAACTTGTAACGTCCGACCAGGGCCGCGATGGCTTCAATCCGCTCGCGCACCGGAGCGGGACAGGGCATGGCTTGCAACACCGCCAGCGCCTTGGCGCACGGCTTGGGCTTGCGCGCCTCCAGATGCGACTGCAACGCGCGCAAGGCCTCCATGAATTCCGGCGGACAAGCCGCGGTATTCTGCTCCCAGGCCGGTGAGGGTTGTGGCGCGGCCGCGCCCGGCGCTTCCGGCTCGGGCAGGTCCGACCGGACCGCGACGTCCCCGGACAGGACGGCCAGAGCCTGGGTAAAGTCCGCCACCGCGGCCTCGAAAGCCGGCAACGCGGTCGCGACGGCCTCGGCATCGTCCCGACGCAGGGTTGCTTCAAGGGCGGCGGCCGCCTGTTCGAGGCCGGTCGCGCCCACGTTGCCGGCCGCGCCCTTGACCGAATGGGCCGCGATTTCGGCTTCCCGGGGCGTTGTTGCGGCCAGGGCGGCCCGAATTTGGCCGGGAATGTCCGGAAACTCCTGGGCCATCTTGCCGAGCAACTTGCGGTACAAGGCGACATTGCCGCCCACCCGGGCCAGTCCCGCCGCCGTGTCCAGCCCAGCGATGTCCGGTAATGGCGCGTCCCCGGTTTGCGGCTGCACCACAGTTTCCGGATTCCCGGGCGCAATCCAGACGGCCAGGGTTTCCAGGAGCGCACCGGGATCGATGGGCTTGGTGACAAACGCGTTCATGCCCGCCGCCATGCATTTGTCGCGGTCCTGGCGCATGGCATTGGCGGTCATGGCCACAATGGGCAACGTATCGAACCCGGGCAGCTTGCGGATGGCGATGGTGGCGGCCAGCCCGTCCATGACCGGCATTTGCATATCCATCAGGACCAGATCATAGGGCGTGCGCTGCACCAGGGCCACGGCCTCCTCGCCATTGGCCGCCACTTCGGTGGTGTAGCCGGCGGTTTCGAGCAATTCGACCGCCACCTGCTGGTTGATCTCATTGTCCTCCACAATCAGGATGTGGCCGGCCACGGCGGGTGCAGCCCCATTTTTTTGCTCCTGGCTCGGCGCGACGGGCTCGATCTCCTCCTGAAAACCGCCCAGGGCCCGCATCACCGTGTCGAACAGCAGGGAGGGGGTAACGGGTTTGAGCAGCACGCCTTCCATGCCCGCCTCCTCGGCCCCTCGCAGCACTTCCTCGCGGCCGAAGGCCGTGATCATGATCAAATGCGGCTCGGGCGACAGCCCCAGTTGCCGGATGGCCGCGGCGGTCTCAATCCCATCCATGTCCGGCATCTGCCAGTCGAGAAAGACGATTTCGTAGGGCTGCCCGGCCGCCTGCCGGGTGCGCAAGGCGGTCAGGGCGGCCGGGCCCGAGGGCACCGTCTCCACCAAAAAACTCATGGCGGTCAGCATCTCGGCCATGACCGTACGGGCGTTGTCGTTGTCGTCGACCACCAGAATGCGACGGCCGCGCAAATCCGGTTCGGGCACGAGCCGGCGACGGCGTTTGCGGCTTTTGTCGAGCCGGACCGTAAACCAGAAGGTCGAACCCTGGCCCGGAGTCGATTCCACCCCGACCTGGCCAGCCATGAGTTCGGCCAGGCGCGCGGAGATGGCCAGCCCCAGTCCGGTGCCGCCGTACTTGCGGGTGGTGGACGTATCGGCCTGGGAAAAGCTCTGAAACAACCGGCCGATCTGTTCCCGGGTCAGGCCGATGCCCGTGTCCTGGACCTCGAAGCGCAAGCTGGCGGACTCGCGCTCCTCGGCCTCCAGGCGCACCCGGATGGCGATCTCGCCGGCCTCGGTGAATTTGACCGCATTATTGGCGTAGTTGATGAGGATCTGGCCCAGGCGCAGGGGATCGCCGACCAGGTTTTGCGGCACGTCGGAGGCCACGTCGAACAGGAGCTCCAGCCCCTTGGCCCCGGCCTTTTCCCGGATGAGGGTGGCCACGGTTTCGAGCACCCCGGACAGCTCGAAATCCGTATGTTCGATGGTGAGCTTGCCGGCCTCGATTTTCGAAAAATCGAGGATGTCGTTGATGATGCCGAGCAAAAGCTGGCTCGACTGGCGAATCTTGCGCATGTAGTCGCGCTGACGCGGGGTAAGTTCGGTTTTCAGCGCCAAGTGGGCCATGCCGACAATGGCGTTCATGGGCGTGCGGATCTCGTGGCTCATGTTGGCCAGGAAGTCGGATTTGAGCAGCGTGGCTTCCACGGCCGCCTCCTTGGCCGCGGCCAGGGCCCGTTCGCTGGCCTTCTGCTCGCTGATGTCGACAAACGTGCCGACCAGGCCGCCGGGACTGCCGTCCGAACGGCGAAAACCGGACACATAATACAGGGTCTCGTGCATCCGGCCGTCGGCGAAGGGTATGCGCATCTCCTTGCGCACCGTGCCGGCCGTGGCAATGGTGTCCTCGTCCTCGCGCTGGTAGGCAATGCGGTCCTCTTCGGGCAGGTAGGCGAGATCGAGCACCCGTTTGCCCACGAGAGCCTCCCGATGCACGGCAAAGGTCTGCTCGTAGGCGCGGTTGAAGCCGAGAAAACGCGTGTCCGCCCCCTTGTAGAACACGGGATTGGGAATGGTATCGAGCAGCACCCGCTGGAAAGCGAGCTGGTCGGCCAGGGCCTGCTCGGCCTGGATGCGTTCGTTGATGTCCAGGGCGAGCTTGAGGGCCAGGGCCAGTTCAGCGCAGGCCTTGTCCAGGTAATGCCCTGCATCCTCGGTCAGGTCGCGCAGCAGGCCGATCTCCAGGGCGCCCACCGCCGCGTGGCCGTCGCCCAGGGGCAGCACCCGGATCTCGGCCAGGGGCGCCGCCCCCCCGGCCAGGGCGACCACGGCGGCCTCGGGCAGATCGCGCAGGGCAAAGGACTTGCCCGAGGCCATGACCTCCGCCACCAGGGCCTGGCCGGACGGCGGCCGGTCCTTCGCCTCCCACTGGCCACCAAACCGGGCCAGGACCTCCGTGACCCCGCCGCGTCGGACATGGACCCCGCCATAGGGAAGCGCCAGGAAGCGCACCAGGTTGTCGAGGCCGATGCGGGCCAGACGTTCGGGAGAGAATTCGTTTTTAAGCGCGGCGGCAAAAGCCCTGAGTCCCTCGTCCAGGCGCAACTGGGCTTCGAGTCTGTCGAGCAGCCGCTTGTATTCACTGATGTCTTCCTGCAAGCCCACATAGCCCAAAAGCTTGCCCGCAGCGTCGGTGACCGGCGAAATCGAGGCCCGGGAATAATAGCGCGTCCCGTCCTTGCGGCGGTTGACGAACTCGCCGGTCCAGGGCTGGCCGGCGCCCAGGGCCTTCCACATCTCGCGATAGGTTTCCGGCGGGGTGCGGCCGCTGGCCAGGATCCCGGGCTTGCGCCCCCGGACCTCGGCCAGGCTGTATTGCGTGATGCGCTCGAACCGGGGGTTCACCCATTGGATGGCCGTCTGCGCGTCGGTGATGAGCACGGCCAGGGGACTCACCTCCATGGCCACGCCCAGGGTGCGGAACCGGGCCGCCGCCCGGGCACGTTTGCGCCGGTCCGCGCTGGTGAAAAGAACCAGCATTCCGAGCAACAACCCGATCCCACCGGCAATGCCCCCGATCAGCAGACGCTCTGCGGCCGGAAACCACAGCTCGGTATCTTCCAGCACAACCAGGGTCCAGGCACCGTCCGGATCGCTCCAATGAAGACTCGCCACGGCCAGACTCCAGTCGTGGCCGTCGATATGCGCCGTTTCCTCCTTGGGGGAGAACGGCAAGGCCGTGGGAAATCGCTTGTCAAAGACATGCCCGAACCGGCGCAGCTGGCGCATGGCCTCGACTCGCTGGGCAGTGACCGGTTCGGTCATGGCAAACAGCCACTCGGGCTGGGTCGCGGCAAAGGCCACGCCCTGGGGAGACAACAGCACGGCCTGGCTCCCGGAACGGGCCAGGAGCGTATCGAGAAAGGCACCTTGGAGCTTGGTCATGACGACGCCGATGACCGGTGTGGTGCGCAGGGCGCCGTCATGCACTGCAGCGGCGTAATACAGGCCGCGTTCGTTGCTCTGGCTACCGACCGCGGCATAGACGTTGGGCGTGCCCGCCATGGCCAGCTTGAAATACGGCCGGAATGCGACATTGAGCCGCTCCGACGAGTTGCCGTCCGTATCGTGGATGCGCACAATGCCTTTCCCATCGATGAGATAGGTCCCGCTGGCATTGAACTGGCGGCGCAACGGTTCGAGCACGTTGTGGATTTCGCTCCGATCCGCCTCGGAAAGCCGGACGCCGGACACGGCCAGCTTGATGGTCGGCTGGATGAGCCCAAGCAGGATGGTGGCGCCCATGACCTGGCTGTCCGAGGTGGCGTCGAGCAGCTCGTTTTGCACGCGCGTGGTCGTATGGGCCAAGGCCTCGCGCCGTTTTTGGAAAAGTACGGACTGGTAAACACGCGTGCTGCCATAAGCGACCACGACTGCAAAAAACAGACAACCAAAACTTGCGAGCAGCCAACGCGGCAGCGGTCTCATGGGGACCTCGGTGGAACGAATTCAATACATCGGTATTGTTGTTACTGTCTGGAATCCGGGAGGGCGTCAATCCTGCCCCTGGGCACTGTGGCACGGCGCAGACACCGCTTTGCAAATTTTTCTTACAGAAAATACGGATTTTTCCAAGGGCCATTTCTTCCGGCAGGACAACAGGCCTGCTTTCCCGGCACGGTGCGACCGCTCCAGCCCTCTCGACGCGCCATGGCCCGATACCGTACCAAGGGTGACCCGCCCCCGCCTGCCGGGGGCCTCCACCGAACCGTGCCGGTCCGCACCGGATGCAGGCCCGTTGCCAGGCGGTCGTCCCTGGCAAAAAGGAAGAAATCATGCTGCGCACCACGCTTTTTCCCGGACGTTACGTGCAAGGTCGCGGGGCGCTCTCCCGCCTGGGCCAGGAACTGGCCCGACTTGGCCAGCGCCATTTCGTCATCTGCTCGCCCCATGCCCTGGCGCATTTGCTGCCCCCCCTGCTCCCGGACCTGCGGCAAGCCGGCGCGGTGCAGGTCGAAGCCTTCGGCCGGGAGTGCACGGACCGGGAAATCGAACGACTTTTCAACCTGGCCCGGGAATTCGACGCCGAGACCGTGGCCGCCCTGGGCGGCGGCAAGACCCTCGACACGGCCAAGGCCGTGGCCGTGAAGGCCGGCATCCCGGTGGCCGTGGTCCCGACCATCGCCTCCACGGACGCGCCGTGCAGTTCGGTGTGCGTGGTCTACACCGATGAAGGGGCGTTCGTCCGGGCGGATATCCTGCCGCGCAACCCGAATCTGGTGCTCGTGGACACCGCGGTCATGGCCCAGGCACCGGCCCGGTTCCTGGTCGCGGGCATGGGTGACGCCCTGGCCACCTGGTTCGAGGCCGAGTCCTGCCGGGTCGGCCAGGCGCCCAATATCGCCGGCGACGCCGGTTCCATGACCGCCTACGCCCTGGCCAGGCTGTGCTACGAGACCGTGCGCGACTGGGGCCTGGCCGCCCGCACGGCCTGTGAGGCCGGGGTGGTCACACCGGCCCTGGAGCGCGTTGTCGAGGCCAATACGCTGCTGAGCGGCCTCGGGTTCGAAAGCGGCGGCCTGGGCGCGGCCCATGCCATCCACAACGGCCTGACCATTCTCCCTGGCGCGCGCGGCCGCAGCCACGGCGAAAAAGTGGCCTTCGGCGTGCTCGCCTCCCTGTTCCTCACGGACAAGCCCGTGGCTTTGATCGACGAAGTCTTCACCCTGTGCCGCGCCCTGGGCCTGCCGACCACCTTGGCGGAACTGGGCTTGGCCGGGGTTGGCGATGCCGACCTGCTGCGGGTCGGGGAAAAGGCCTGCGCCCCGGAAGAATCCATCCACAACGAACCCGTGGAAATCTCCCCGGAACTGGTGCGTGACGCCCTCAAGGCGGCCGATGCCGAAGGACAGCGGCGGGAGCGCGAGCGGGGATAGGAGCGAAGACGGAGACGGGGGTGTGGGGGAAGAGAAGCCTCCGGCGGCCAACGGGCTTTGCCCTTTGGAATCCCGTTTCACGCCCCGCGCCGCCGAAGCGGACGGGCTTACGGAACCGCCACGTGACACCGAAAAAATAACAACGGCCCGGAACGCCATGCGTTCCGGGCCGTTTACGGTCGCTACGGGGAGCGGTCAGGGCTTCTTGGGGCCGAAGAGCTCCGGCGGGCGGGTCGTGTCCCCTCCGGTGCCGGGGAAGTTGTCATAGGTGTAGGCCGGCGTGTTGGTGGACAGCATGTGATGGGCCTGTTCCCCCAGCTCGCACAGACGCTTCTTGCACTCGTAGAATCCGTGCCACCAGGCGTAATCCGGGGCCATCATGGCCGTTCCCATGCGGGCGCGGCGTCCTTCGTGATGCCAGAGTTCATAGAAGTCCCACTGGAACTTCGTGTGGAAAAACGGCTTTTCCGCGATGAGCTTCTTGGCGTAGAGTTCGTCGAGCAAGGCCTTGGCCGGCTTGTAGTAAAGCTCGTTGTAGTTTTTGACCACCGCATCGATGCGGGCATAGTGCGCCTCGGTCCAGGTGGCGCTATGGCACTGGTTGCACACGCTCTGCATCTTCTTGCGCTCCACCTCCCAGTTGGTCTTGGCCGGGAAGGCGGCGAAATCCTGGGGCCGCACGGTCAGCGGCGCCTGCAACTCCCAGGACAGCCGTTCGGTCACGTCGTGGCTGCCGAGGACCGAACCCGAACCGGACATGTGGCAGGAGGCGCAGGTTGGACCGCGATAATCCACCCCGGGCGTCCAGGTCCCGGGCGCGGCGGTCCAGTTGTAGGTCTTGCCAAAGGCGGCGTAGATGTCGCCGTGCTTGGATTCGGTGAAAATCTCCATTTGCGGATGGTCCGGGCCCAGGTGGCATTGACCGCAGGCCTCGGGCTTGCGCGCGTCCATGACCGAGAAACGATGCCGGGTATGGCAGCTCGTGCAGCTCCCCAGGCTGCCGTCGAGATTGAGCCGGCCGACCCCGACATTGGGCCAGGTGGAAGTTTCGAGCTCACCCTTGTCATTGGTCTTGAGCACCGTGCCGTGGCAGGCGTAGCAGCCGGCGGTGCGCTCGGTGGCGTTGTTCAAGCCCTGATTGAGCCAGGGATCGATCTTCCAGATGATTTCCAAGGTATTGGCGTGCTTGCTGCGGGAATACTGCTTGACCTCGTCGGGGTGGCAGCGCGAACAGTCCTTGGGCGTGACCACGCCGGCGATGGGCACCCGGTATTCGGCCGTGCCCCACTTGTTGTCCGAGCGCTCGTACTGCTTGTAATGCTTCTTCGTGACGTCGGCATCGAACTCCTGGGCCTGGTGGCAGTCGATGCAGGTGATGTTGGCCGCGGCATGGCGGCTGGCCGCCCAGTCGGCGAAAAGCCCCGGGGTTTCGACCTTGTGGCATTCGATGCAGGCTTGCCCCTGCTTGCTCATGCCCCGTTCGATGCGGAACTCCTTGACCTGGGGGAAATTCGCCTGGGTTTTGTCCGCCTCCGGGGGCGCGGCTTTTTTGTCCTGGGCCAGGGCGAAAAGCGCCGAGCCCAAAAGCAGGGTAAACGCCGCCGCGATCGCCGGCCATCGTCTCGCCTTGTCCATGCCCCTTCCTCCTTGGCTGTCGTCTTCGATTCCCACGTATCCTGGCAGACGGTCGCGCGCCTGCCTTCACGGCGAAAGGACCGTCCTAGCCGCCCGACGTATCGCAGGACAGATAGGTAACCGCTCACAGGGTCTGGACAATTTTTAGTTAATGCACATAGTTGGCATATGGGGATAGCAGTGCCGGTGCGAACCTGCCTTACCACCGAAGTGGTGATGAACACCCCGTGGCCGATGCTGGGT
>Ga0183098_10352_pt1 | contig 110515 bp, 90 predicted proteins | sample BioMet9_FD_128884 | JGI IMG/M metagenome (GOLD analysis project Ga0183098, IMG submission 128884) | Microbial communities from bioreactor (seeded with sewage sludge) at Lawrence Berkeley National Lab, California, USA - Biofuel... | ecosystem: Engineered > Bioreactor > Anaerobic > Unclassified ...
AGAGGAAGGCTTGCGGTTATAGGAACCGGGAGCATTTCAAGACAGCCATCTACTTCTTCTGTGGCGGTCTAAACCTCTACCCGGCCAGTTCCTGACAGGGGTTACCCACGGAAAACCCGGAAGAACCAGCCCTGTTTATCGCACTGGGTCTTGTTTGCGGCATGACCCTTGGCTTTGCCCCGGCCTCTGAGGCCAAAACCGTCATCAAGATTGCGGGCATGAAGCCCGAAGGCGAACCGGAAACCCTGGGCATGCATCTGTTTGGCAAGTATCTTGCTGAGCTTTCCAACGGCAAATACGAGGTGCAGGTCTTCCCCAACAGCCAGCTGGGCAAGGAGGACGCCTACATCGCCGCCACCCGCAAGGGCATCATCCAGATGTGCGCCACCGGCACGCAGACCTCTGCCCTGCACCCCGCCATGGCCATGCTCGAAACGCCCATGCTGTTTGACGATCTGGATCACGCCCGCCGCGCCATGGAAGGCAAGACCTTTGACCTGATCAACGAAGGCTTTACCGAAAAATCCGGCCTGCGCACCATGAACGCCTTTCCCTTGGGCTTCCGCCACTTCTACACCAAAAAGCCCATCAATACGGTCGAAGATGTAAAGGGCCTGCGCATGCGCGTGCCCAACATTCCGCTGTACACCAACTTTGCCAAGGAATGCGGCATCAGCGGACAGCCCATGCCCTTTGCGGAAGTGCCCGGCGCCCTCGATCAGGGCGTTATCGACGGCGGCGACAGCCCGCTTGCCGATATCGTGAGCCTCAAAATGTACGAAATCACGCCCGTAATTACCCTTACCGGCCACATCCTTGTCATCCACTCGCTCTATATCAACGACAAGTTCTACCAGTCGCTGCCCGCCGAGGACAAAAAGTGGTTTGACGAAGCCGCCAAGCGCTCCGCCAACGACGTGTGGGTCATGGTCAAGGAAAGCGACGAAAAGGCCAAGGAAACCATCCTTGCCAACAAGGGGCAAATCAACACGCCCAGCAAGGAATTCCACGAATATCTGGTCGAAGCAGGCAAGCGCAGCTGGAAGCTCTTTTACGACACTGTTCCCAACTGCCAGGCCATTCTGGACAGCGCCGCCAGCTACCGCGACTCCAAATAACTGTTCTCTGCTTTACAGGCCGGAAGAGCGCATGCTTTTCCGGCCTGCGCGGTTCATGAGCCCCCCTGCGCTTGCGATGTCCCAGGGGTTGCAACAATTTTTCACGCGGCTATCTAGGGCGGCGCAGCAGACATGCCGACACCGGCATTGCTCTGCGCAGCCAGCGATTGGGGCAGCGTTTTACTGAGGTTCGGTATGAGCGACGACAATTCCAAAAACTTTCCGCCCGATCATGCGCCGGGCATCCACGCCCTCCTTGAGCCGGAGCAGGAGCCCAAGCATGAAACCATGGGGCAATTGCTGTTTGAAATATTTTGCGCCGTCATCTTTCTGGGCATGATCGGCCTTGTGTTTTACAATGCCCTGCTGCGCTACATCTTTTCATCCAGCTACCCGCCCAGCGAAGAATGGGCGCGGTTTCTCTTCATGTACATCACGTTTTTTGGCGCTATTGAGGCCTTTATCTGCAAGAAGCACATTGCAGTCGACCTGCTTGTGGTCAAGTTTGAAGGCGCAAAGCGCAAGACCCTGGACATCATGGCATCGGCATGCAGCCTTTTTGCCCTTGGCCTGCTGTTTTACGGCGGCGTGGTCAACGTGCTGCAAACGCTCGATACCTACTCTGTGGCGACCAACGTCAACATGGCCTTTATCAACGGCACCCTGCCCGTCATGGCCCTTGTAGGCGTTATTGTGGAACTGCGCTCCCTTGCGGGCCTTGTTCGCAGACCTGCATCCACCTTCCACCAGGGCTAGGAGAGAAGAATGGAACTCTTTATTTTTCTCGGCTCCCTCTTCTTCTTCATGCTCATAGGCGTTCCGCTGGCGCTGGTGCTGGTGCTGTGCGCCATTGTGCTTATGTGGAACTCGGGCATGTGGGACGCCATGATCATTCCCGGCAGCATGCTGGACGGCGCCAACAACTACCCGCTCATGGCCATCCCCTTCTTTGTGTTTGCGGGTGAAATCATGGCGGAGGGCGGCCTTTCAAAACGCGTGGTGCAGCTGGCCCAGCTCATGATTGGCCGGGTACGCGGCGGCCTTGGCTATGCGGCCATTATCGCCAGCATTATCTTTGCCGGTCTTATGGGCAGCTCGGTGGGTGAAGCCGCGGCCCTTGGCGGTCTGCTGCTGCCCATGATGAAAGAAGTGGGCTACCATCCGGGCCGCGCGGGCGCGGTCATAGCATCTGGCGCCATACTTGGCCCCATTATCCCGCCTAGCACCAACTTTATTCTGCTTGGCGCGACGGTCAGCGGGCTTTCCATCACCAAGCTGTTCATGATCGGCCTTGTGCCGGGCATCCTTATTGGTCTGGCCCTCATGGTGGTGTGGTTCTTTGTGGTGCGCAAGGACGGCTACAACGAAACCATCCGTTTCACCAAACAGGAAGCAATCAAGATCATTATTGATTCCACGCCAGCCTTCATGATGCCGGTGCTGCTGCTGGGCGGCATCCGCTTTGGCATCTTTACGCCCACCGAGGGCGGCGCATTTGCGGCCATTTACGCCATCCTGGTTTGCGTGCTGTACTACCGCGAGCTTTCGTTCCGCGATCTGCTGCGGGTCAGCGCCCGCGCGGCCCGCACCACCTCGGTGGTCATGCTGATTGTGGCCACGGCCACGGCTGTGGGCTGGTTTATCACCATAGCGCAAATTCCCAACCAGATGACCGCGCTGTTCTCGCCGCTCATCGACAGCCCCATATTGCTGCTCATCAGCATCAATATCTTCCTGTTCCTGATCGGCATGGTCATGGACCTTACGCCCAACATCCTGATTTTTGCGCCGGTATTTTACCCGCTCATCCAGCAGGCTGGCATTGATCCCTACTACTTCGGCCTGCTGTTTGTGCTTAACCTCGGCATCGGCGTTATCACGCCCCCGGTGGGCACGGTGCTGTACGTGGTGTGCGGCATCGGAAACATCAAGTTTGCCGACCTGGTTATCAAACTGATACCATTTGTTTTGGTGGAAACCATCATGCTCTTCCTGCTGCTGTTCTTCCCCAAACTCTCGCTGGTTCCCATGAACTGGCTTATGGGCGGCAACTAGCAGCAGCCCCCTGATGCCTCAAGCCCCTGCCTTTACCCAAGGCAGGGGCTTTTTTATGGCCACGCCATCAGTACGATTCAAAAAAGTGCGCATTCCCGCATCCGTCAGGTGCTATGCCCGCCACTATCATACACACCTCGTCAAGTGCCGTTATCGCGCTTGCCGGTGGGGCAAAAAACTCAGCAATATGGTTAGCGATCTTACAAATGCAAAATAGTAGAGGTGCGAGCATACGTTGCAGCCAACCCGTCTGACGCATGCCGTGCGGCCGCGAAACTGAGATTTGATACAAAATTAGACTAGCAGTCTGGCAACAAAACATATTTGTTTCAAAAAAGTTTGTTGAAAAAATTCAATATATTAAAATAGCTTACATTTTGCATTGGAACGGATGATGCTAATATCTGTCTGTTTTCATTAAGTTTAGCCTCACTGAAAGGAGAATCAGATGTCGATGAATTTTCTCTCGCTGGTCAGCCGCAAAACAATGCCGGTGCTGCTGGCTTGCGGTCTGCTGCTGCCTGCCGCAACCGGTCAGGCGCAGGACGCGCCCCAGTACACGGCAACCATTTCTGCCGCCACCAACCCCCTGAGCACCAGAGGCGTGGTGACCAGCCCCAACTATCTGGCCTCGCAGGCGGGGCTGGATGTTTTGCGGCGCGGCGGCACAGCGGTGGATGCCGCCATTGCCACCGCCTCTACCCTTGCGGTGGTGTATCCGCAAATGTGTACCCTTGGCGGCGACAACTTCTGGCTTATCTACAATTCCAAGACCGGGGAACTCAAGGCGCTCAATGCCAGTGGCCGCTCGGGCGAAAAGGCCAACATTGATTTTTATGCTTCCAAGGGGCTGAAAAAAATCCCCTCGCGCGGCTACATTGCCGCCAACACTGTGCCGGGCGTGGTTTCTGGCTGGGATGCGGCCTATGCCTACAGCAAGGAAACCATGGGCAGCAAGATGAAGTGGAAAGAGCTGCTCGCTTCTGCCACCGATTATGCCGCCAACGGCTTTCCCGTAAGCACGTCGCTGGCTTACTGGAGCAAGATCAACACCAATCCCAATGACTCTGAATTCCGCAATCTGCAACGCTTTGACGCCTTCCGCAAAACCTATCTACATGCCGATGGCACCCCCTACACTGTGGGCGAGGTCATGCGGCTGCCCGATCTGGCGGCCACGCTGAACCAGATTGCAGACAAGGGCGCGCAGGTCTTTTACAAGGGCGACATTGCCAAGCGCATTGTGGCCGATTTGCAGGCCAACGGCGGGCTGCTGACCTTAAACGACTTTGCCGGCCACAAGGCGGACTGGGTTGACCCCATTTCTGTCAATTATCGCGGATACAAGGCCGTTAACTTTCCGCCCAATACGCAGGGCATGGCCTCGCTTGAGATTCTCAACATTCTCAACAACTTCGATGTCAAGGCCATGGGCGAAGGCACGGCAGATTACTACCATGCTCTGATTGAAGCCACCAAGGAAGCCTTTGTCGACCGCGACAAGTATCTTTCTGACCCAGACTTTGTAAAGATTCCGCTTGATTATCTGCTCTCGCCCAAACACGGCAAGGATCAGGCCGCACGCATCAGCATGAGCAAGGCAGCCACAAACCTCACGCCCCTTGACCCCAAGGGCGATACCATCTGGCTTGGCGTGGTAGACGCGCAAGGCAATGCGGTTTCGCTTATCCAGAGCATTTATCACGACTTTGGCTCTGGCATTGTGGCTGGCGGCACAGGCGTGCTGCTGCAAAACCGTGGCAGCTTTTTTTCGCTTGATCCCCAGCACGTTAACCACCTTGAGCCGCGCAAGCGCACCTTCCATACTCTCAACCCCGCCATGCTGCTCAAAGACGGCAAGCCCTACCTTGTGTACGGTACCATGGGCGGCGAGGGCCAACCCCAAACCCAGGCCGCCATTGTTACCCGCGTGGTCGACTTTGGCATGACCCCGCAAGAGGCCATTGCCGCACCCCGCTGGCTGTATGGCCGCACCTGGGGCGCTTCTTCCAACGACCTCAAGCTTGAAGGCCGCATCCCCCAAAAGGTTGCCGATGAGCTCAAACGCCGTGGGCATCCCGTGCGTTTGATTGAAAACTACACTGACACCATGGGCCATGCTGGCGCCATCCTTGTGGATCAGGCCACCGGCGTGCGCCAGGGCGGCACTGACCCGAGGGGCGACGGCGCAGCCGTGGCCTACTAACCTCATAGCGCAACTTGCGGGGTTGAGCCCCACCTAAAAAACCCGCCGAGGGCACAAGCCCCGGCGGGTTTTAGGTGGCAAATGTCTGTGCGGGGCTATGCCCGGTCTATGTCGGCGTGGCCAAGGTCTTCGAGCACCAGGGTTGGCTGGTGCTCCTCACGCGCCAGATCAGCGCGCGTGGCCTCGCCGCTGAGCACCAGGATGGAATCTATGCCCGCATTGCGGGCCAGTTGCATGTCTGTGCTCAGGCGGTCGCCCACCATGACCATTTCTTCCTTGCGGTAGCGCGCCAGCAAGGGCGCGAGCACGGCGGGGTCGGGCTTGCCAAAAATATGTTGGGGCTTTCTGCCCGTGGCGGTTGCGTACAGGCTGATAAAACTGCCAACGTCGGGCAGCGGGCCTTCGGGCGAGGGGCACACAAGGTCGGGATGCGTGGCAAGAAAAAGCACGGAGCTGTCCTGCAACAGCAGGGCCGACCGGGCAAGCTTGTGGTAGGTGAGCTCTGTATCGTAGGCCAGCACAACGGCCTGCGCACCCTGTTCCACCAGTTGCACCTCGGGCATGCGCCTTTGCAGGTCGTGCTGAAAGTCGGCATTGCCCACCGAAAACACGCGCAAGATGCCCCTGGACCGCAAAAAATCCACCAGCGGCGTCACGGGTGAAAGCAACAGATCTTCGCGCGCGGCGATGCCCATTCCATTGAGCTTGTCCACATAGGTCAGGGGAGATTTGGAAGTATTGTTGCTCAAAAAATAAAAATCGAGTCTGCCCCAGTGCTGCTGAATAAAGCGCACCGCTCCGGCTATGGGGATATGACCGAGATAAACGGTGCCGTCCATATCGAGCACAACGCAGCGTTTTTGTGACCAGTCCATATCTGCAATCCTTATCTGCAATCCTTGAGTTTTTTGCATTTATTATGCGGCATTTACGCCCATGGCAAGGGCGCGAACAACATTGGCCCGTGTTCAATCTTGACGCAACACAGCAAATTGATAACCATACGGCATTAACAACCTTCCTGGGCAAAACCGCTGCAACCACTTAATCGGTCTGGCACTTCAGTTTTGTCGCGCAGTTGCGCCGTGATCATACGGCGGCACAGGGGCGCGGCATCTTGCAGCGTCTGCTTGCCGCAGGACGGTTAGGACAATTTGCTCCACTGGAGAAACCATGCTTGAAACTACTGTTGTCGTCATCGGCGGCGGCGCAACAGGCATAGGAACACTGCGCGATCTCTGCATGCGCGGCGTTTCTGCCATATTGCTCGAACAGGGCGGCCTTGCCCACGGCACAAGCTCACGCTTTCACGGTCTGCTGCACAGCGGCGGCCGCTATGCTGTAAACGATAACGAATCAGCGCGCGAGTGCATTGAAGAAAACATGATCGTGCGGCGTATCGGCAGGCAGTGCGTGGAAGAAACCGAGGGGTTTTTTGCCCTGACGCCCGAGGACGACCCCGCCTATGTGGATCGCTGGGTTGAGGCCTGCGGCCGCGCTGGCATCGACGCGCCCGAGATAGACGTTAAAGAGGCCCTGCGCCTTGAGCCCAACATGTCGCCAGAGATCAGCCGCGTTTTTCGCGTGCCCGATTCGTGCGTTGACGGCTTTCGCCTGGTGCTGCACAACGCCATGTCGGCCCGGCGCTACGGCGGGCGCATGCTCACCTATCACGAGGTGACAGGCATACGCCAAAAAAACGGCAAGGTTTGCGGTGTTACCGCCGTCAACCGCCAAACGGGCGAAAGCGTGGAGATTGCCTGCTCTGTCATCGTCAACGCCGCCGGTTCGTGGTCGGGCCGCATCGCGGCGCTGGCCGGGCTGGATGTGGCAGTTTCGCCTGACCGTGGTACGCTTGTGGTCTTTAACCACCGGTTTACCTCGCGCGTGGTCAACCGCCTGCACCCTGGCTCTGACGGCGATATTTTTGTGCCGCACGGTTCTATTACCATCCTTGGCACAACATCCATGCCCACCGACAGACCCGACGACACCACCCCCACCAGCGAGGAAGTGCTGCGCCTGCTCAAAATTGGCGAACCGCTGTTCCCCAGAGTGAAAGAATACCGCATTCTGCGCGCTTTTGCGGGCACACGCCCCCTCTACACGCCAGGCAATGCCGCCGGGCGCAAGGCCAGCCGCAATTTTCATGTTATGGACCACGCCGAGCAGGGCCTTGACGGCATGGTTTCCATTTTCGGCGGCAAGCTCACGACCTACCGCCTCATGGGCGAACGCACCACAGACAAGGTTTGCGCCAAACTTGGCGTTACCGCTCCCTGCCGCACCGCGCAGGAGGCCATCGTGCCCGACCCGGACGAAGCCACGCTTTCCCGCGCCGCCAAGTACTTTCCCGTGCAGGGCATCAAGCTTATGGCCGACCGCATGGGCGACGACCTCACACCGGTGCTGGAACACGCGGAAAAAGCCGACAGCAACCCCCTGCTCTGCGAATGCGAGATGGTCAGCCTGGCCGAAATAGCATGCGTGGCCAACGACCCCTCCACCCACTCGCTTACCGACATTCGCCTGCGCACGCGTCTGGGCATGGGCACCTGCCAGGGCACGTTCTGCTCGCTGCGCACGGTGGCGGCGCTGTCGGAGCACGGCGTTTCCCTCGAATTTTCTGCCACCGACAACGTGCGGCGCTTCCTGCAGGAGCGCTGGGGCGGCCTGCGCCCCGCCCTGTGGGGCATGCAGGCGCGTGAAATGGAACTTGGCCGCGCCGTATACGCGGGAACACTCAATCTTGATGGAGCCGCCCATGAGCAGGATTGTTGACGTACTGGTGGTCGGCTCCGGCATGGCGGGCCTCATGGCCGCCCTTACCGCAGCCGAACAGGGCCGCAGCGTGCAGCTGCTCACAACGGGCATGGGTTCGCTGGCTATCAGCGGCGGCTCGGTGGACTTTCTTGGCTACGCCGACGGCAGGCTTGCCGCCGACCCCTGGCAGAGCCTTGCCCTGCTGCCCGAAGACCATCCCTACCGGCTGCTGGGGACAGAAAGCGTCCGCTCGGCCTTTCAGTTTTTTGCTGACGTGATGGAGCGCCAGCACTGGCCCATGCACCCTGCGCTTGCGCAATCCGGCGCGCCGCGCAATACCCAGCTGCCCACCATCATGGGCACGCTCAAACCATCCTATCTGCTGCCCGCCAGCCTGGACGCCCAGGCCCTGACCAGCGCCAAACGGGTGCTGGTGCTCAGCGTGCAGGGTCTGCGCGATTGCCGCACGGCGCTGGTGGTCAGCCAGCTCAAACGCTACAAAAGCTGGGCCGACAGGGAATTCAGCCAGGGGCTCCTGCCTTCGCCCTTTGGCGAGACGCACCGCGCCATAACGGCCCTCGACCTCGCCCGTCTTGCGGACAAGCCGCAAAGCCGCCAGTGGCTGCTGGACGCTCTGGCCCCGCATGCCGGCAAGTACGACCTTATCCTTATACCGCCCCTGTGCGGCAGCAAGGCCAACCCCGAAACATGGCAGGCCATCAATGCCGCAGCGGGCTGCCCGGTGGTGGAGATGCTGTCCATCCCTCCGGGGGTGGGCGGGCTGCGCCTGCGCGACGCCCTGCTGCACGCCCTGCACAAGCACAACTTTGAAATGGTGGAAAACACCACAGTTCTGCGGGCCGAAATCAGCGGCAAGTCCTGCACCGCCCTGGTGGCCGAGGCGTCCGGCCAGCTGCGCCGCCACGCAGCCCGAGCCTTTGTGGCGGCCACCGGCGGCATCCTTGGCGGCGGCATGACCCTTGAGCCCGGTAAATGCTGGGATTCCGTATTTGGCATCGACATTACCGTTCCGCAGGATGTGGCGCAGTGGTCAGAGCCCGAGATATTTGGCAGCCATCTGTTTTCACACATGGGCGTCGGGGTTGACCGCGAAATGCGGCCCGTGGACGCAGCGGCAGCCGTGCGCTGGCAAAACGTCTTTTTTGCCGGGCGCAGCCTTGGCGGCTACGATTACGCAACAGAAAAAAGCGGTCACGGCGTTGCCATAGCCACGGGCTGGCAGGCGGGCCGCATGGCCGCCGCAGCGGCCGGAGCCGGGGAAAACCAATGAGCGTGCGCATTAATCCTGACAAATGCATAGCCTGCACCACCTGCGTGGTGCACTGCCCCGTGGCGGAGGCCACCCCCAAGTTTCTGGGCCCGCGCATGATAGGCCCGGCCTACGAGCGCTTTCGCCTGCTGGGGCTGACCGAAGACCCCTCGCTGCACTACTGCGCCAACTGCAAAAACTGCGACATCTCCTGCCCCCATGGCGTGCCGGTGTCGAGCCTCAACATGATGGCCCGGGCAGACCAGTTCAAAACGCACTCTCCCGGCCTGCGCGACTGGGTGCTTGGCCACGGCGAGCTCATGGCCAAATGGCTGCGGCTTATCCCCGCTGCGCTCAAGAACTTTGGCATGCTCAACCCTGTCACGCGTTCGGTGCTGGACGCTCTGGGCATCGACAAACGCGCCCCCCTGCCAGCATTTGCGCCGCAGACCTTCCGCCAGCTCATGCGCCATGTGCACCAGCCCGACCACAAACGCAGCGTGATTTTTTACCCCGGCTGCTATGTGGACGTGTACGACCCCCGCACCGGACTTGATATGGTGTGGGCCATAAACCGTGCGGGATACAAGGTTATTGTGCCCGATGAGCTTGTGTGTTGCGGCCTGCCCATGGTGGCCAACGGCTTTTGGCAGCATGCCCGCGCCAATGCGGAGCACAACCTCAAAGCCCTTGGCCAATGGCGCGACGCCGGTCTGCCGGTGGTGACGGGTTGCCCAAGCTGCGCGCTGATGTTCCGCGTTGACCTGCCGGAGTACTTCCCCGATGTGGCGGAAAAGTACGGCGCGTGCAGCCTGGCCGACGCGCAGGAATTTCTGCTGGATGCCGTGGACAGCGGCGACCTTTCGCTGGCTGTTGACGGCAAGCATACAAACCTGCCCGACCTCAAGCTCATCTACCATGCTCCCTGCCACCTGCGGGCGCAGGGCAACGGCCTGCCGGGCCTTGAGCTGCTGCGTCGCCTCGACGGCGTAACTGTGGAAAACGCCGACGCCAGCTGCTGCGGCATCTCCGGCAGCTATGGTTTTAAAAAGGAAAAGTACGACATCGCCCAGACCGTGGGCGCAGAACTGTTTGCCAAAGTGCGCGAAAGCGGCGCTCAGGCGGCTGTGTCTGAGTGCGGAACCTGCCGCGTGCAGATTACGCACGGCTCTGGCAAGTTCAGCCTGCACCCGGTCAGCATTTTGCGTCAGCGGCTTGAGGCGCGCTAGACGCAACGACATCTGCTTACAGCCCAACGGGTGCAGGCGCTCTGCCGCCTGCACCCAGGAATTTCATATGACAAACGACAATAGCAAATACGCCACCAGAGACTTCTGGAACTGCCGGGCGGCGTCATTTCCCCGTTATGAAGCGGGAGACGACAACTACGAGGCCCGCATGCTGCGCCTTGCCCGTGAAAACGGCGTGGATTTTTGCTGCAAAACAGTGCTCGACGTGGGCAGCGGCAGCGGCATGTACACCATCCGCCTTGCGCAGGAGGCGGCATCGGTAACTGCGGTGGATATTTCGGACGAAATGCTGCGCATCCTCATGCAGGACGCCGCAGCGCAGGGCCTCGACAACATCAGGCCCGTTGTTTCAGACTGGCAAAACTTTGCGGATGACCAGAGGTACCAGATTGTTTTCGCCTCCATGACCCCAGCCCTTACCGACGATGCCGCCCGCGAAAAGCTGCACGCCTGTGCCCTTGAGCAGGTGGTCTTTATCGGCTTTACCGAGCGCAAACCCTCGGATGTAATGGCCGACCTGTATGTGCGCTATGCCGTCAGCCCGCCCCAATTTGCCGATGCCCCACCCATGCGCGCATGGCTGCAGGCCCGCCGCATTGCGCACACGGCACTGCCTGTGGACGGACAGTGGATTGTGCCGCACAGCCGCGAGCAGCTGCTCAAGGCCTGCGCGGCAAACCTGCTTGCACGGGGCGCACAGCCGGATATGGCCCATCTGGCCACGCACGTTGAAGCCTTTCGCAACGCTGACGGACAATATATTGAGCGCACCAGCTACAGCCTTGAAATGCTAATCTGGCATATTTGCTGAAGGTTTTGGCTGCTGACTCGTTTGCCGAGATTTTCTGCAGCTGCATCCGCCCGTCCCGCCCCATGCGCAACCATTGCCGCCAGCTTTACCTGCAATATGGCCCGCTGCCTGGCTGACAAATATGTTTACCAGCTGTAATATCTAATTTTTTTACTATCCACTCACGCTTTGCGTGCGCAACAGATTTTTCTGTATATTGGTACAATTTTAGCTCAAATTCCTCGCGCCTCGCTCATCTAAGACCACACATACACAAAATCCCCTCCCAGCGCCGCCCGACCGGCGCAATGCCGCGTGCCTTGCCCAAGCCTGCCTGACAGCCAGTGCAAAATGCTGACTCACGCATGCCCCAGCCCCGCCCTGCCCCTGACGCATGGCGGGGTTTACCGTCTGCGGGGCAAGCCTGCGCGTTGTTGCGTCGCTTGTGCATATGCCGCTTACGCGGATTAAAAGCGCAACTACAGGCAGCGTGGGCGCAGCCCCACAGCTGCGGTCATGCGCTCGATTGTCGTTTTGGCCCTGTGACGGCGGGCAGTTTCAGACAAATTTGTATTGTCGCAAGGGCCGAAAAAATGGCCGCAAAAATTTGATTAATAATTTTAATCCACTACGTTGGTAAGGCCATTTTCCTTCTGCTTGGCTGTTTTTACATTTTTGTATTGATTGAACAGATAAATTATAAAATTATTCAATAAAATAAGTATATTAATCATACGGCACGCTTTCTGCACAAAGAGGGATAAGCGCAACGAGCGCGGGAACATCAAACCCAGAGGGATTCTCATGCGTCAGGTAGCTATTTACGGCAAGGGCGGTATCGGCAAGTCCACAACCACACAGAACCTTAACGCTGGCCTTGGCGAACTTGGCAAGAAGATCATGATCGTTGGCTGCGACCCCAAGGCGGACTCCACCCGTCTTATCTTGGGCGGCCTTGCCCAGCAGAGCGTGCTCGATACCCTGCGCGAAGAGGGTGAAGACATCGAACTGGATCTGGTGCTCAAAAACGGCTTCAAGGGCATCCGCTGCGTGGAATCCGGCGGCCCCGAACCTGGCGTCGGCTGCGCTGGCCGAGGCATCATCACCTCCATCAACCTTCTGGAACGCCTGGGCGCGTACACCGAAGACCTCGACTACGTGTTCTACGACGTTCTGGGCGACGTTGTGTGCGGCGGTTTTGCCATGCCTATCCGTGAAGGCAAGGCCCGGGAAATCTACATCGTGGCTTCGGGCGAAATGATGGCCCTCTACGCCGCCAACAACATCTGCAAGGGTATTAAAAAGTACGCCAATACCGGCGGCGTGCGCCTTGGCGGCATCATCTGCAACAGCCGCAAGGTTGATGGCGAAGCCGAGCTCGTCTCTGCCGTCGCCAAGGAAATCGGCACCCAGATGATTCACTTTGTGCCGCGCGACAACATGGTGCAGCGCGCCGAAATCAACAAGCAGACCGTTATCGAATTCGACCCCACCTGCGGACAGGCCGATGAATACCGCTCCCTGGCCCAGAAGATCGACGGCAACGACATGTTTATCATTCCCAAGCCCCTCTCCCAGGAACGGCTCGAAGAGCTGCTCATGGAACACGGCCTGATGGACGCCTAAATCAACAGCACAATACGGAGAACAGCTATGCAGATGATTCGCACGATTATTCGGCCTGAAAAGACCACCGAGGTTCTCTCCGAGCTGCTGTCAGCGGGCTTCCCCGCCGTTACCAAGCTCGACGTGGTGGGCCGCGGCAAGCAGAAGGGCATCATGGTGGGCGACATCCAGTACGACGAAATTCCCAAGCAGATGCTCATGCTTGTGGTCAGCGATGAAGACAAGGACGACGCCATCCGCGTTATCCTGCGAGTGGCCAAAACCGGCGACGGACACTTTGGCGATGGCAGAATCTTTGTTTCAAGCGTCAGCGAGGCCTGGACCATCAGCAGCGGCAAGTCCGGCCTGTAGGAGGCTCCCATGCAGGAAATAGTCGCAATGGTTCGAGCCAACATGGTGGCAGCTACCAAAAATGCCCTGTCCAAAGCCGGATGTCCCTCATTCTCATGCACAAAGTGCCTGGGACGCGGCAAAAAGGGCATGGATCCCGCCACCCTGCGCATGGTTATGGAAAGCGGCGAGCTGCCGCGCACTCCGGCGGGCGAGTCGCTGACCGAAGTGGGCAGGCTGATTCCCAAACGATTGTTCAATATCTGCGTTCCCGATGAAAAGGTCGAGTCAGTTGTTAAGGCCATCATAGAGGCCAACAGCACCGGCCACCCCGGCGATGGAAAGATCTTTGTGATGCCGGTGGAAGAATCCTATGTGGTTCGCACTGGCGAGCGCGCTGACGCATAAGGAAGGTATGTATGAGTATTGACGCCAACGCAGTAGTGCTTGAGCGCTACAACGCCAAGGTCTTCAAAAACCGCAAGGAGCATATGCTCAAGGTCAATCCTGCGGAAGACCAGATGATTATCGCCAACACGCGTGCCATTCCCGGCATCATGACCAACCGGGGCTGCTGTTACGCGGGCTGCAAGGGCGTTGTGCTCGGCCCCATCAAGGATATGGTCCTGATTACACACGGCCCTGTGGGCTGCGGCTTCTACAGCTGGGGCACGCGCCGCAACAAGGCCAAGGCAGAGGGCGATACCCCCAACTACATCCAGTACTGCTTTAGTACGGACATGCAGGAACCGGATATCGTCTTTGGCGGCACCAAAAAGCTCAAGAAGGCCATCGACGAGATCATGGAGCTCATGCACCCCAAGACCATCATGATCGCCGCCACCTGCCCCGTGGGCCTGATCGGCGACGACATTCAGGCCGTGGCCGCAGAAGCTGAAAAGGAATACGGCATCCGTTGCGTGGCGTACAGCTGCGAAGGGTACAAGGGCGTAAGCCAGTCGGCTGGTCACCACATCGCCAACAACGGCCTGATGAAGCGCGTTATCGGCACCGGCAGCTACGAGCCAGCCACCAAGTATTCCGTCAACATCCTTGGCGAATACAACATCGGCGGCGACGGTTGGGAGCAGGAGCGCATCCTGAGAAAAATCGGCTACGAAGTGGTTTCGGTTTTCACCGGCGACGGCGAAGTGGAACGCATAGCCAGCTCGCACAAGGCCAATCTCAACCTTGTGCAGTGCCACCGCTCCATCAACTACATCGCCGAAATGATGAAGACCAAGTACGGCGTGGACTGGCTGAAGGTCAACTTTATCGGTCTGGAAGGTACCATTGAAAGCCTGCGCAACATGGCCGCCTACTTTGGCGATCCGGAGCTTGCGCAGCGTACCGAGCAGGTTATCGCCGAAGAACTGGCCGAAGTGCAGGACCAGGTGGCCTCGTACAAGGCCCGCCTCAACGGCAAGACCGCAGCCCTCTTTGTGGGCGGCAGCCGCTCGCACCACTATCAGGGCCTGCTGCAGGACCTGGGCATCAAGACCGTGCTGGCCGGTTATGAATTTGGCCACCGCGACGACTACGAAGGGCGCGAAGTCATCCCCAACATCAAGGATGACGCGGACAGCAAGAACATCGAACACATCACCGTGGAAAAGGACGACAAAAAGTATCACGCCTACCTTACCCAGGAACAGTACGACAAGCTGGCCGCCGAGATCCCGCTTGAAAAGTACCACGGCATGATGCGCGACATGGACGAGGGCACCTACGTGGTTGACGACCTCAACATGTACGAAGCTGAAAAATTTATGGAAATTCTCAAGCCCGACATGTTCTTCTCCGGCATCAAGGACAAGTACGCGCTGCAGAAGGCGGGGACCCTCTCCCGGCAGCTGCACAGCTACGATTACAGCGGGCCTTACGCGGGTTTCAAGGGTGCGGCAAAATTCGGTTACGACCTCTGCATGGGGTACTTTACCCCCGCATGGCACATGGTAACCCCGCCCTGGAAAAACTGCGCCACCCTGCAAGGAACTGTGGGAGAATAGTATGCTTGACCTCACCCCCAAGACACATGTGAACAGATCGGGCGTTCTTATCAACCCGTGCAAGACCTGTCAGCCGGTGGGCGCACTGTTTGCCGCGCTGGGCGTGCACAACTGCATGCCGTACAGCCACGGATCGCAGGGTTGCGTTTCGTATCACCGCACCTACCTTACGCGTCACTTCAAGGAACCCGCCATCGCCTGCACCAGCTCCTTTACCGAAGGCGCGTGCGTATTCGGCGGCGGCCCCAACCTCCGTCAGGGCGTCAAGACCGTTTTTGAGGTCTACAACCCCGACATCATCGCGGTACACACGACCTGTCTCTCGGAAACCATCGGCGATGACCTCAAGACCTACATCGACGACATGGAAATCCCCGACGACAAGATCGTGGTGCACTGCAACACGCCGAGCTACGTCGGCTCGCACGTGACAGGCTTTGGCAACATGATGGCCGGTTTCATCAACTACCTTGCCGTCAAGGGCAAGGCCACCGAAACCGTGGCGGTGTTCCCCGGCTTTGTGAACCCCGGCGACATCCGCGAGTACAAGCACCTTGTGTCGCTCATGAAGCTCAAGTCCATCATGTTCCCCGACTGCAGCAACGTCATGGACGCCCCCATGACCGGCGAATACAAGATGTACCCCGAAGGCGGAACCACCATTGACGAGATCCGCGCTCTGGGCTCGTGCCGCAAGGTTCTGGCGCTTGGCCGCCTGACCAGCGAGGAGCCCGCCGCCCAGCTCAAGCGCCGCTGCGGTGTGGACTTTACCCTGCTGCCGCTGCCCATGGGCCTGGCCGACACCGATGCCTTTATCATGGCCATGGCCAACCTCAACGGCGGCGAAATCGACCCGCTTATCGACGAAGAGCGGGGCCGTCTGCTCGACCTTATGCTCGACGCCAACCCCTACTTCTATGACAAAAAAGTCGCCATTTACGGCGATCCCGACACGGTGCTGGGCATGACCCGCTTCTGCCTTGAGCTTGGCATGGTCCCCAAATACGTGCTCACCGGTACGCCCGGCGAAACCTTTGTCAAGCTGGCCAAGGCCCTGTTCAAGGAATACGGCAAGGAAGATATGTGCCAGGCCTTCGCGGCCAAAGACCTCTTTGACCTGCACCAGTTCATCAAGGATGAACCCGTTGACCTGCTGCTCGGCAACTCGCACGGCAAGCAGATCGCCAAGGCCGAGAGCATTCCGCTGGTTCGCGCCGGCTTCCCGGTTCTCGACCGTTACGGACACGCGTCGCTGCCCATCGTCGGCTACCGGGGCGCGTTCCAGCTGGCCACCAAAATCGCCGATGCGCTCATGGACGAGTTTGACCGCAACTGCGCCGACGAAGACATGGATCTGATCATGTAAGACGGCTCAAAGCCGCGACAAGGGCCGGGGGGTACGCCCCCCGCCCTTCCAAGGGGGTTCCCATGGCTATGGAAATACTTGAAGAACGCCGCACGTCCATCAAGGAAAAGGGAAGCAAGGGCGGGGGCTGCTGCAGCGGCGACGGCCTGCGTTGCGATACGGCCAGCGTGGCCGGTTCCGTGAGCCAGCGGGCCTGCGTGTACTGCGGTGCGCGCGTGGTGTTAAACCCCATTACCGACGCGTTTCATATTGTTCACGGCCCCATCGGCTGCGCCAGCTACACCTGGGATATTCGCGGCAGCCTCACAAGCGGGTCGGAACTCTTCCGCAACAGTTTTTCCACCGACCTGCAGGAAAAAGACATCGTCTTTGGCGGCGCCGAAAAGCTCACCCGCGCCATTGACGAGGCCGTGGCCAACTACGCGCCCAGACTCATCTTTGTCTACGCCACCTGCATTGTGGGCGTGATCGGCGACGATGTGGAGGCCGTGTGCCGCAATGCCGAAAAAGTGCACGGCATACGCGTTATCGCGGTCAAGGCTCCGGGGTTTTCGGGCACCAAGTCCACGGGCTACCGCATGGCCTGCAACGCCCTCGTGCAGCTTATGGAGCCGCACAAAGACCAGCCCAAGATCAAGGGCGTCAACATCCTTGGCGACTACAACCTCGCTGGCGAAATGTGGATCATCCGCAACTACCTGCGTGAAATGGGCATTCCCATTGTGGCCACGCTCACCGGCGACGCCGCGTACGAGACGCTCATCAAGGCCCCGGCTGCCCAGCTCAACATTGTGCAGTGCGCAGGCTCCATGATGTATCTGGCCCGCCGCATGGAAGACGAAATGGGCGTGCCCTGGATGCGCGCCAGCTTCTTTGGGGTGGAGGACACCTCCACAGCCCTGCGTCAGGTGGCCGAACGCCTCAACGACGACTACGCCAGGCGTCAGGCCGAGGCCCTTATTGCCGAGCGCGGCGCCAGAGCCGAGGCTTTTCTTGAGCAGTACAAGCCGCACTTTGTGGGCAAAAAGGCCGCCATCTTTGTGGGCGGCGGCTTCAAGGCCATATCGCTCATCCGGCAGTTTAACGAAATGGGCATCGAAACCGTGGTGGTCGGAACCCAGACCGGCAAGCCTGAAGATTATGAAATCATTTCAAGCCTGGTGAACCCCGGCACCGTCATACTGGACGACGCCAACCCGGCGGAGCTTGAAACATTCATGAAGCAGAAAGGCGCGGATATTCTGGTTGGCGGCGTCAAGGAACGCCCCCTGGCCTACAAGCTCGGCATTGCCTTTTGCGACCACAACCACGAACGCAAGCATGCCTTGGGCGGTTTTGAAGGCGTGGAAAACTTCACCCGCGAGGTGAACCTTTCGATCAACAGCCCTGTGTGGCAATTCACGCGCAGCAACGCCTCATTTGCCGGGGCAACGCAGGCGCAGGCCAATCTGGTGCGCCAGGCACTGGCCGCAAGAGCAGCACATTTCTAGCACAGCGTAATCGGCTTGCACGCAGTTTGCCCGCCGCCGCGGCCACTGGCCGCCTGGAACAAAGGAGAAGACAATGAGCGCCAATCTTGTCAACCTGAATACAAATCCCTGCAAGATGTGCATGCCCATGGGTTCGGTAAGCGCCTTCTACGGCATCAGCAAGAGCATGAGCATTCTGCACGGTTCGCAGGGGTGCAGCACCTATATTCGGCGGCACATGGCAACCCACTACAATGAGCCGGTAGATATCGCCTCGTCTTCACTTACGGAAGAGGGAACAGTTTTTGGCGGTACAAAAAATCTGCTCAAGGGGCTTGAAAACCTCATCAAACTGTACAACCCCGAGGTGATCGGCGTATCCACCACCTGTCTGGCCGAGACCATCGGCGAGGACGTGCCCGCCATTATCAAGCAGTTCAAGGATGAACACCCCGAGGTGACGGCCACCATCATCCCCGTGTCGTCGCCCGGCTACGGCGGCTCGCAGTACGAGGGTTTTTTTCGCGCGTTGCACGCCATTGTGCGTCACGTCCCCATGGATTCCGCGCCTAACAACCTGGTAAACATCATCACCGGGCACCTCTCGGCGGCGGACACAAGGGCGCTCAAAGCGCTGCTGGACGCCTGCGGCCTTGACTACGTGCTGCTGCCCGACCTTTCGCAAAACCTTGATGGCGGACACGAAGACGACTACAACCGACTGCCCCAGTACGGCACGACGCTTGCGCGTATTGGCCGCATGGCCGGGGCGCGGATCACGCTTGAGCTTTCGCCCTTCTGCCCCGAGGAATATTCGCCCGGCGCGTATCTGCGCGATACCTGGGGCGTGCCGCTTCTACGCATGAACCTGCCCGTGGGCCTGCGCGATACCGACGCCTTTGTGGCCACGCTCGAAGCGCTTGGCGGATCCATCCCCGCCGCTGTGCGCGAAGAGCGCGCCCGGTACCTTGACGCCATGATCGATGCGCACAAATACAACGCGCAGTGCCGCGTTGCCGTATTTGGCGAACCGGACATGGTGCTGGCCCTTGTGCGCGCCACGAGCGAAAACGGCGCTGTGCCCGTGGTGGCAGCCACTGGCAGCCGTTGCGCCGCCTTTGAAAAGACGCTTGCGCCCGACATGGCCCAGGCCACGGAAACGCAGTTCAGCGGCGACTTTGACATTCTCAATTTTGCGGACTTTGCCGGCATTGAAAACGCGCTGCTGGCCCGCAAGGCCAACCTCATGCTGGGCAATTCCGACGGCCGCCGCATCGAGGAGAGCCACCATGTCCCGTTGCTGCGGTACGGCTTTCCCATTCACGACAGGGTCGGCGGGCAGCGCACGCGCCTGTTGTTTTATGACGGCTCGCTCTGCCTGATGGAAGCAACGGCCAACGCCATGCTGCAGTTTACCGAAAGCAGCTTCCGCGAGGAACTTTTCCACAAATACTTCAAGGAAGATGTGACCATGAAAGCAGAAGCCTCCCGCATAGAGGTTGTGGCCCCCGCCAGCGAACCCACTGCGCCTGCTTCGGCCCCTGTGGTCAACGACTTGGCCGCCATCAGTGCTGAACGTACCAAGTCACACCCCTGTTTTAGCTGTGGGGCCTGTGCCACCTCGGCGCGACTGCATCTGCCCATCGCGCCCAAGTGCAACCTGAGCTGCAACTACTGCCTGCGCAAGTACGACTGCGCCAACGAAAGCCGCCCCGGTGTCACCACGGCCGTGCTTACCCCTGCCCAGGCTTTTGACCGCTTTATGACCGTGAAGCGCGACATGCCCAATCTTACGGTTGTGGGCATCGCCGGCCCCGGCGACTCGCTGGCAAACCCCAACGAAACTTTCCGCACGCTTGAGATGATCCGCAGGGAAGACCCCAATATCACATTCTGCATGTCCACCAATGGTCTGGCCCTGCCGGAATATGTGGAAGACATGAAGCGCGTGGGCGTAAGCCACGCCACCGTGACCATCAACGCCGTTGACCCGGTCATTGGGGCGCAGATTTACAAGTTTGCCATGTACAGGGGCAAGCGCTACACGGGCGAAACCGCAGCGGCACTGCTGCTGGCCAACCAGATGGCGGGCCTGCGCGCCCTCACAAAGGCGGGCATAGTGTGCAAGGTCAACACGGTGCTGCTCAAGGGCATCAACGACGGACACATTCCACAGGTGGTGGAAACCGCGCGCGAGCTTGGCGCAATGATGACCAACATCATGCAGCTTATACCGGTCAAGGGCAGCGTTTTTGAACACATGCCCCTTGTGAGCAACAAGGAACTCATGGACATGCGCCGTAGCTGCGAGCCCACCCTCAAGCAGATGTACCACTGCAAGCAGTGCCGCGCCGATGCCGTGGGCCTGCTGGCAGACGACAAGTCTATTAATTACCGCCCGCCCGTGGCCGACCCGGCCCCCACCGTGGTGGAAGTCAAGCCTGTCGTGGCCCGCAAGATTCGCATAGCCGTAGCCTCCAAAACCGGCATGACCGTTGACCAGCACTTTGGCCAGGCAGAGCAGTTCTATATCTACGAGAGCGATGGCGCTGCCGCCAGCTATGTGGAAACGCGCAGCGTCTCCCGTTACTGCAACGGCATGGACAGCTGCGGCGAAAAGGCCGGGCGCATGGCGGGCATTCTGGCCGCCGTGGACGACTGCAAGGGCGTGCTTGCCCTGCGCATTGGCGAAAGCCCGTTGAAAAAGCTTGAGACCAAGGGAATACGCGTGTTTACCCTGTACGAAAATGTGGACAAGGCCGTGAATGACGCCGCCAGGGCGCTCTGCGGATAATTCCGGCCCATTCCACCGGCCTGACCGGAGGCAAACCGGTCAGGCCGGGGCACACGCCAACTTTGCCAAGAGGTTATTTCCATGCCTCAACTGGTGGACAGAACGCTCTGCCTGCTGTACCGGGTGCTGCCAGCCGCGCACTCGCAGGAGCAAAGGCAGACCTCGGACGCATTTGCGCTCTGGGCCGGGGAATGGATCGACCTCATGCACCATATGGGTTTTGTGGTCGAAATTCCCCCTGACCTGCAGTTTGCCTCAGCCAGCGCCAAGGCCCGTCGTACGGGCAAACGCCCGGCCCCTTGCGGCCCCTGGGCGAGGCTGAGCGGCTGCTGCGATGCGCTCTATACCTTTGAAACCGACCTGTGGCCGCGCTTTGCCGCCATCAGGGATACCGTGGAATTTTGCCCCGGCGACCATTCGGGCTGCGCCACGGCCCTGGCGGTGATGTGGCTGCTCAAGGGCGGCCCCCGCGTGGCGGGCTGCATTGGCGGCTCGACCCTGCACGGCCCCGATGCCGGCCCTGCTCTGGAAGAAGTGGCCCTGAGCCTGCACGCCCAAGGGCTCGACACCGGCCTGACAAACCTTGAAAAACTGCCCCGCGCCACGGCCCTGCTGACTCAGGCGGGCTTTGACATATCCCGCCACAAGGCAGTGCTGGGCACGGATGTTTTTGCGGTCGAATCCGGCATTCATGTGGACGGCATTGCCAAAAAACCCGTGCTCTACGAGCCGTATCCGCCAGCCACCGTCGGTCTTGAGCGCCACATTGTGGTGGGCAAGCATTCCGGTCGTGTTTCCGTGCGTCTCAAGGCCCGCCAGATGGGTTTAACCTTGCCGCGCGCGGCGGAAGAACATATACTCGAAAAAGTTCAGCAGCTGGCCGAGAGCCAGCAGTGCAGCCTGAGCGACGCCCAGTTTCTCGACCTGTGTCACACATGCCATCCCCCCGAATCCTTGTCTTATGCCCGAACGGACTGTTGCGGTCTTTCGGGTGCAACGGCTTCTGCGGAGGTGGGCCATGCCTGAGATCATTATTGTCGACACTACCCTGCGCGACGGCGAGCAGGCTCCGGGCTTCGCCTTTGCCCCCGCCCTCAAGATACGCCTGGCGTCCATGCTGGACGAGGCGGGCGTGGACCAGATTGAGGCGGGTGTTCCCGCCATGGGCGAAAACGAAAAAGCTACCATCCGCTCCATCCGCGAGGCCTGCGCCACGGCCCGCATCTCTACCTGGAATCGCCTGCGCGAGAGCGACGTGCGCCACTCCTTTGACTGCTCGCCCCACATCATCCACCTGTGCTGTCCCGTCTCTGACCGACAGATCAAGGACAAACTCAAAACCACCCGCGCCGAAGTGCTGGCCTCGCTGGCCAAATGCGCCGCTCTGGCCGCAAGCCGTGGGGCGGAAGTGACCGTGGGCTTTGAAGACGCCTCGCACGCCTCGCCCGACCAGCTGCGCGAAGCGGCGCGGGCAGCGCGGCAATGCGGGGTTGTGCGCGTGCGCCTCAGCGATACCGTGGGCTGCTACACTCCCGACAAGGTCTGGCGGGCCGTGCGCATGCTGCGCGAAACTGGCGTGGATGTGGAAATTCACGCGCACAACGACTTTGGCATGGCCGTTGCCAACTCCCTCATGGCCGTCAATGCCGGGGCGCGCTACGTCAACACCACACTGTGGGGCATTGGCGAGCGGGCGGGCAACTGCGGTCTGGCCACCTTTACGGCGGCTGCGGGGCGGCTGGGCAATACGTCCTGCGCGGTAGACGCCCGCAAGGCCCTGGAACTGGAGCGCCTTGCGGCCACGCTGCTGCCGCAAAAATCCATGAACGGCTGGGGCAAGCATCTGGGGTACGGGTATGGCACCCGCCCCTTTGGCTTATAGTGGCGCAACATACCTTTATTATATTACGGCATATAAATAGACGTTATTTTAAATAACTATATTACTGGTTGCCGCTAACACTCTGGACGCCCCCAGCATACGGAGATAGCCATGAAATGCGACTGCATTGCAGTGCTGGAAAATACTGATAATTCAATAACCACCATGGAAAACTGCACGCACCTTTCTGTCTGGCTGCGCGACTGGAGCGTCGGCAAAGGCTGGCATGCCGCGGAATCCGTACCTTTTTCGCTTGAAGGGTGCGACACGCTTGCCAAGATGCGCGACAAGCTGCGGCAACTGGCCAGCCTGCTGCCTGCAGATTCAGCCATTGCCGGGGCCAGCATCTCAGGCGTGGCATATAACGAGCTCAGCCGCATGGGTTTTTGCCTGTGCGAGCTTGATGCCTTTACGCCCCATATTCTCGACGCCCTTGCCAGCGAAATACTCGCTTCCGCCCAGGGCGAGGCGGAGGTTCCCAAAGCGCCCACGCCCACAGATGCGCCCGGCGTGTACAGCATCAATCTTATGGAAGTTCAGGCCGCGCACCCCGACATCACCTCAAAAAAAGCCCTGCGCCCCTTTTTGGCCTCCACGCCCTTTGTGGAGCTTAAAATCATCTGCGGGCACATGCCGCCGTGGCTTGAGGAACACATGCGCCAGCACCGCCTGACCTGCTCCATTGCCCGGCAGGAAGACGGAACCGTTCACGCCAGCATTTCGCACGCCCTCTGCGGCGAGACCTCGCCCAGTGGGCTTCAGGAGCACAGATCATGAGCATGACGCTGCAACTCGAAACAGTATTTACCCCCTACGGCCCAATTTCAGACGTACACGTGCTCTCGCGCTGGGCGGACGGCGCTCCGCAGGACTGCCGCCTGCTGACAAAGGATACCGTACCCACGCCGCAGGGCTGGCTTGTGCCGCTCTACGATCCGGAAGACGTGCGCCGCAGCAGCGGCAAGAGCTTCAGCCTTTACCCCAACGGCATGTGGCGCAACCTTGAGCTGCAAAGCCAAACCACCGTAAGCACGCCTCTGGGCGACATGTCCGCCGAATGGCTGGCATGGCACGGAAACGGCGCGCTCAAGCGCATACTGCTGCGCAAGGGCAAACTGAGCGGCTACTGGACAGAGGAGGACGAGCGCAAACTGGCCACAGAGCTCAGCCTTGACCTGTACGGGCAGGATATCTGCGCCAAGGTGCAGGGACTGCGCTATTACCCATCTGGCTTGCTTGAAAGCGTCACCTTCTGGCCGGGAGAAAACATCCGTCTTCTCACCCCGCTCGGCCCCATGCCTGTGCGGTACGGCTGCGCCTTTTACGACAACGGCGCGTTGCGCAGCTGCGAACCCTCGCGGCCTGTGCACGTGCCCACGCCCCTGGGCGATCTGACGGCCTACGACTCCACGGCTTCGGCCATTTGCGGCGACGTCAATTCCCTGTGTTTTTTTGAAAACGGCGCGGTTTCGAGCCTTGTCACCGCCGCATGCTCGCTGCGCTGGCTTGCAGACGGCAAACAGCACAGCATTTCGCCGCGTATGGAAAAAGACCAGCTCACCATGCTGCGCACCGTGGTGGTTCCCCTGCGGCTTACGTTCTTGCCCGACGGGCTGGTGCAGATGGACGACGGCCAGCGGGTCATGCTGGCCATGACGCAGGACATATCTGTTGCGCCCTTTGTGGCTCTGCCCGACATGCGGCCAGGGCATTAGTGCCTCCCGCGTCAGAATGCCCGATTGCTGTCGGCGCAAGCCCTCCCTGCAAATATTTTGCAGCGCGATTCTGTCAAAATCCGTGCTGGAGCAGACCGCCGTTTACGGCACTTATCTGCTCCAGCACGCTCAATTTGTGTAATACTACAGCTATTACAATAAGTTACACATACAATTTTACAACGGGCACAGCCAGTACGATGCGCCTTGCGCTGTGCAGGTTCGCGGTGTTAGATTGCCGCAGGAGGCGGCATGGAAGTTCCTTTGCTCTATGAAATAGTCATTATTTTTCTTCTCTCAATCTTTGTCACCATTGTCTGCAACAAAATCAAACTGCCTGCAACAGTGGGCTTTTTGCTTACAGGCGTTTTGTGCGGCCCGTCCCTGCTCGGTATCGTCAAGGACATGCAGGCCATTGACCACATTGCTGAAATCGGCGTTGCCATGCTGCTGTTCACCATCGGCATGGAACTGTCGGGCGAGGCCCTTAACCGGCTGAAGCGTCCGGTGTTTCTTGGCGGCAGCCTGCAGATCGGTCTGACGGTTCTTGCCGTGGCGGGCATTGCCATGCTGCTGCGCGACGCCACGTACCAAAAAGGCCTTTTCTGGGGATGTCTTGTGGCGCTTTCGTCCTCGGCCATCGTGCTGCGCATATTGCAGGAGCGCGGGGCCACCAGCACGCCCACAGGCCGTCTTTCGCTTGCCATCCTTGTGTTTCAGGACATCATGGTTGCGCCCATGCTGTTGTGCGTGCCCCTGCTGGCGGGTACGCTTGAGCTTTCGCTGGAGGGAGCGGTTTTTTCCACCCTGCGAGTGGTAGTGGTGCTGGGCGGCGTGCTGCTGTTCGCCCGCTTTGGGCTCGACAGGCTCATGGAAGCCGTGGTGCGCACCCGCACCAGAGAAATTTTGCTGCTCTCGACCCTTGGCCTGTGCCTTGGCATGGCCATGCTCACCAACTACTTGGGGCTCTCGCTCTCGCTTGGGGCCTTTTTGGCAGGTTTGATGCTTGCCCGCTCGCAGTACAGCATGAGCGTCATTTCGGGTATTTTGCCCTACCGCGACGTGTTCATGAGCCTGTTTTTCATCTCTGTGGGCATGATGCTGAACCTTGAGTTTTTTTTGCAGCATTTTGTGGCCATCATTGTACTGACGGCGCTGTTCATCGTCATAAAATCCCTGCTGACCCTGCCCTCGGTACTGGTGCAGGGCTATCCTCTGCGGGCGGCCATCATCACCTCGCTCTCACTCGCGCAGGTGGGCGAATTTGCCTTTGTTCTGGCGGCGTCGGGCCTGAACGCCAAGCTTTTTGACATGAACGCCTACCAGACCTTCCTTGACGTGAGCGTGCTCACCATGATGCTCACACCTGGCCTTATGGCCGTTGCACCCCGCGTTGCCGACATGATCACCGGCAAGCGCAACGCGCATAAACTTGCCGCAGCAGAAAACCAGGAAGGCGCCTGCGCCATGGATGACCACCTGATCATTGTTGGCTTTGGCATCAGCGGCAAACACCTGGCCCATGTGGCCCGCGAGTCGGGCCTTTGCTACACCATCCTCGAAATGAACCCCGAGACCGTGACCCGGTACCGGCACAAGGAGCCCATCTCGCACGGCGACGCCTCGCAGCCCATAGTGCTTGAACATCTGGGCGTCACCAAGGCCCGCGTGCTTGCCATCGTCATTTCCGACCCTTCAGCCGTACGCGCCATTGTTATCGAGGCCCGACGCTTTAACCCCCACCTGCACATCATTGCCCGCACGCGCTTTGTGAGCGAGGTTGCCCCCCTGCGCGCCCTGGGCGCGGACGAAGTGATCGCCGAAGAATTTGAAACATCCATCGAGGTGTTCAGCCGCGTGCTCACGCGGTATCTGGTGCCCCGACAGGACATCGATTCTTTCGCCGCCCGCATCCGGCAAGAGAATTACCGCATGATCCGCCGCATGAGCGCCTCGGCAAACCCGCTCGACGCCATGGTCAGCCGCCTGCCCGACATGGGCGTGCAGAGCATGCGGCTTGCAGCATCATCTCCCCTGTGCGGCATCAGCCTTGCCCAAAGCCAGATGCGCCGCAAATATGGCGTGACGGTCATTGCCATTTTGCGCAAGGGCGCGACCCAGGCCTCGCCTGAACCCAATGATCTGTTTGAAGCTGACGACGTTGTTTATCTGTTTGGCAGGACAGACAAACTGCTTGCAATTGCGCCGCTTTTTTCCGGCCCGCTGCGCGAATCGGGCAAGGACAACAGCCCGCCGCCCAGGGCGGCATAGCCTCCGGCTCTGCCTACGGAGGATTGCGGAGCAGCGAAAAGATTGCTCGCCGCAGGGCTTGGAGCTTGCGCATTTTGGCATTGCCGTCTATTAGAAATGTTTACAGATACACCTACGGGAGCAACCCGCTGGGCTGCCCGCTGACAAACCGCCTCAAGGCGGCATGGATGTACTATGCTTGACGACAGCCTGCTGCGCGCCCTGCTTGGCGAATCGCGCAGCATCGCCATTATCGGCGCCAAGGACAAACCCGGTCAGGCCGTGGACAGAGTGGGCCGTTACCTGGTGGATCAGGGATACCGCGTGTTCCCTGTTCATCCCGTGCGCAAGACCGTCTGGGGGCTGCCAGCGGCGACCTGCCTTGCCGAGCTGCCCGAACCGGTAGACATCGTCAACCTGTTTCGCGCGCCAGAATACTGCCCCGGCCATGCGCGGGAAGTGCTGCAGCTGGGCTGGAAACCCCGGCTCTTCTGGATGCAGCTTGGCATACGCTCAACCGAAGCACGCCAGGCACTGGCCAAAACGGGCATAGCCCTGGTGGAAGATTCCTGCATCATGGTGGAACACGCGCGGCTGCTGCGCCCCTCATTCACGACTCAAGGCCAAGGATTATAGCCCATGCCCGCCGTTCATGGAGACTCCGTTTTCAACTGCCGCATGTGCGGCCACTGCTGCGAAGGCAGGGGAGGCATTGTTGTCAGCCCAGCCGACCTGACCCGACTGGCCGCGCACATGCAACAACCCCCGCAACAGGTGGCTGAAGGCTACTGCGAACGCATTGGCGGCAAGCTCAAAATCCGCTGCGGCGACGACGGCTACTGCATATTTTTTCATCAGGGCAGCGGCTGCGGCGTACACGAGGGCAAACCGGCCATCTGCCGGGCCTGGCCTTTTTTTCGCGGCAATATCGAAGACCCGGCGAGCCTTGCCATGGCCAAAGAATTTTGCCCCGGTATCGAACCTGACGCCACACATGCGCAATTTGCGCGTGAGGGGCGCGAATACCTGCGTAAAAACGGCCTGCTTGCTTCCGATGCTTCCTGCGAAGCCAACGCTCTTATCCTCAAGTAGCCATGCGACGTCGCCCTTCCCGCCAAATCTCGCTTAAAGAATGCTACGACATTCTCAAGCTGAAAAAAAACGCCGACACGGCCGACCTCAAGCGGGCCTACCGGCGGCGCGCGTTTGAACTGCACCCGGACCTCAACCCCGACAACCCTGCGGCCAGCCGGGAGTTTCAGCTGCTCAACGAGGCCTACGTGGCGCTCAGTGCCGTACTCAAGCACGAGGACACGGTACAGGCAGCCACAGAGGCCAGCAGGGCCGCCCAAGAGGAAGGCAGGGCGCAGGCCGCAAAAGGCGAAGCCGCTGAAGAAAAATCCGAGCGGCAGGCCTCTGCCCAGGCGGAAAAAGAAAGCCAATCCAAGTCCAGCCCGGAGGGGGAAACGACCCGACAGGATGCTGCAGGCCGGGCATCCGGCCCTGCAGGCGCTGCAGGCCCCGCGTCAGATACTGCTGACAACCGGCAGCAACGGACAAACGGCGCTGCAGCCGGGCAACAGACCGCGCAAAACGGCTATTCCGAGCACGATGTGCTGCGCGACCTGCTGACCGACCCCTTTGCCCGCCGTGTTTTTGAAGATATTTACAGCGAGCTGAACCGCCAGCAGCAGGAAAAAGCCCCGCCGCGGCAGGAAGAACCCGCGCCGGAGCAGCCCAGCCCCAAAGCGGCGGCTGCGGAAAAACGCACCGTCAGGCTGCACCAGAGCAATCTGGCCTGGGGCACGGCCAAGTGGAACAAGGATCACAGCAAGGGCGTTACCGGCATGGTCAAGGGCTGGCTGCGCAGGCAGATCGACGAGGAGCAGACCCTTGCCCTGCCCTCGGCCAACCTGGCGCCCGGCAAGCGGGTTCGCCTGCAGATACGTCAGGCGATCTCCGGCGAGCTCAAGACAGTAGACATAACCTTGCCGCCCGATTTTGCCGTAGGCAAACCCATACGGCTGCGAGGCCTGGGCAAGCGCGTGGGCCCCTGGCAAGGCGACCTGTATCTCATACTGACCAACGAATAACCGCCGGTCAGCTGCACACCAGTGGCTGGCGCCGTCAGCGCCCAAAACTTCGCACAAAAAAGGCTCCTCGCGGAGCCTTTTGCATTTCAGGGCCGTGCGCCCAAGAAGCGCATAGCCTGACAAAATAGCGGATCACGGGCCAAACCGGGCTACTCGCTTTCTACATGAAAGCCAAAATCGCCGCTTTCCTCGCCGTCCACCACATAGCGCAGGCGCTCCTGCACGCTGTTGTCCGCGTTAAAGGTGAGCACAACGGGTTTACGATTGTACAGGTCCTGAGGGCCGTCCACAAATTCGTACGCGCTGATGATAACCTCATCGCCGCGCTGACAGGCACGGGCCGCAGCGCCGTTGAGGATGCAGCAGCGCGAGCCGGGCTCGCCGTAGATAACGTAGGTTGAAATGCGCTGACCGTTGCTTTTGTTCCAGATATACACAAATTCCAGCGGGTAAATGCCCGCCTCGCGGCATTGCTCCGGATCAAGCGTTACCGAGCCGTGATAGTTGAGGTCGCAGCCGGTAACACGTATGCAGTGCAGTTTAGCGCGCAGTATTTGCAGCATGACAAACTCTCTTGCGCGGTCGCCCCGCGCTAAAATAAAAAAAGGTCGCCCGTGCGACCATAAAATTGCCGTGGCCAGATTGCCCAGCCCGCATATGCTGCTTCAGCGAAACCCCGCGTATCTGCAGCCCAGACAGGCAGATACGCTACGCAAGCAACGTGATGCTCACAGCTGCCGCAGGGGGTCGAAAGGCCCGTCGCGGTCGCAACACTCCGGGCCGCATGGGCGGTGTGAACCTAGATATATGACCGAAAAAAATCAATAGGCCTTGATGTACTCGTCCATATTTTCTGCAGAGCAGTTGCGGCTGACCCAAAAAGCAGACGCCCAGACCATCAAGGCTGTGGCCTGCGTATCATCCAGACTTTTAATCTTGGTTTCAAGGCTAGATTTGCTGGCTCCGTGGCGCAAATGCACCCCGTTGACGTCACAGGCATCCGTAACGCGCAGCAAGAGGTAGGAAAGCCGCGTGTGATCAGGCATGAGCTTCATATCCTTGTGGGCTTCCACAATGGTTTTGAGTTCTGCCGCGCTAAAAATGTGCTTGATACCCGTGATGGCCCGAAAAAACGTATCCACCGCCCAAGGCAAAATAAACTCCGCCCCGGCGCTTTTTGTGCGAAAGTAGTCCTTAAGCCAGCGTTCCTGATCGTCGTTAATGCGTGCTGCGACCTGCGGCATGATGCCCCCGATGATGCGTGCGGCCTGGCGCAAGTTCGCCAGGCATCGTGTTACGCCATCTTTTCTTTTTGCGCTACACTACCTGCCCGTGAATTTCAAGATAAAATCTAGACTTTTTTGCAGAAACATTACCCGCGCATACCGCCGCGCCTGTCCCAGGGCTAAATACCGCACCGCAAGCGCGCCTGCATTGCCCGGCATAGTCCATGGGCAAGACTTGCCGCGCACTGTCATTACGCGTACCTATAAACACTACCATTAAGGAGTTTACATGCTGCAGGCCAATGAGGCTGGGCAAAACCAACTGAACACTGCCTGGCATACGGGGGGTGCAATGCAACATGACGCGGTTCGTTCCGCCTTGTTGCGCATGCACGCGGCAACCGTACTGTTTGGCGTTTCTGGTATTTTTGGCAAGTTGTGCCAATGTTCAGCCATTGACCTTGTCTGCGGACGGGCCATGGTTGCAGTTGCGGCTCTTGCGGGCCTGTGCCTCATGCAGCGCAATCCCCCCTGGCGGGGGGTCACAGCGCGCGACCTCGCGGGCCTGGCCGTGAGCGGCGTACTGCTGACGCTGCATTTTGTGACGTTTTTTATGGGCATCAAGCTTGGCGGCGTGGCCGTGGGCACGCTTGGTTTTGCCTGTTTCCCCGCATTTACGGCACTTTTTGAGGCCATTGCCTACCGCGAACGCCCCAGCAAGCGCGAGATGCTGTGCATCGTTATGGTCAGCATTGGTCTGGTGTGCCTTGCGCCGTCGTATTCTCTGGCCGACACGGCCACGCACGGGCTGTTGTGGGGCATAGCCTCCGCAGCGGTGTACGGTCTGGTGGCCATAGCCAACAGGCACTTTGCCGGTGGCATGTCGGGCATGCACACCTGCTGGTGGCAAAATGCGGTTATCATTCTTTGCCTGCTGCCCTTTGCCGGGCAGGATTTTTCAGCCATTGTCCCGCTTGACTGGCTGTGGATCGTCTGCCTGGGACTTTTGTGCACGGCGCTGGCATACAGCCTTTATGTGAGCAGTCTCAGGGTTCTCAAGGCCCGGCAGGCGGCAATCATCATCACCCTTGAGCCCGTGTACGCCATTGTTATTGCATGGCTGCTTCTGGGCGAAACCCCTGGTCTTGGCATCATAGCGGGCGGCACGCTCATCCTTGGAGCCGTTTTTTTGCTCAGCAGACGATGACTTGCATCTCCTGCCAGATGCTACGCAGACCGGAACCTGAAACCTTTTGATTACTTAATGACAAATTCGATGACTTTAATAATTTTTACATCTTAACAGCATAAAGTGTTAAAAAAAATTGGCGATATTGATTCTTATACGCATATAACCGTGATTGCTCGCCGTGAGCAATTCAACGACGACATACATATTTAAACTGTTGCAAGCGTACCATTATAATAGTTGGCTACCGCAATCACCGGAGGATTGTATGCCAAAGATATCGTTTAAAAGCGTAAACACTGCATTATCAGTAATTTTAAGCATAATATTGCTTATTGGTGTTTCCGCTCTTGTTGCTTATGTTGGCAAATCATCTTACAGCATCATCAATGAAACGTCTGTTGATGGCATGCGCATAATCAACAAAGGTCTCATTGCGAGCGTTAACGACCTGATTGATGCGAACATGAGCATGATCAAGGTTCCTGCGCAGAGCGGCCAGGCGAAAAAAGCCATTGAAGGCGACAGCGCAGACATGGACAACCTGATCAAGGCACTCCTAAAAGAGTATAAGGGCATCAACTCCATATTTGTTTTAAACAGCCAGGGGGTAGCCGTATCCGGCGCGTCCGACACGGGCGAGTCATTTATAGGCAACAACTATGGTGAACGGGGATATTTCAGGACAGCAATGCAGGGTAAGGATGCCATAGACCCCAATATTATCGTTGCCAAAACCACAAAAAAAGAAGTTCTTGCCATTGCAACGCCCATTCTGGGCGACAACGGCAAGCCCATTGGCGCAGTATGCGTGACGCTGAACTGGGCAAATTATATCAAGAGTCACATACTCAACATCAAGGTTGCTGATCAAGGCTATGCCTTTATCATTGATGCTAAGCACAGGATCATTGCTCACCCCAACTCCGACGTGCACATGACCGACGGCAGCAAGCTTGCCTTTGTGGATAAAGCCCTGCAGACAAAAAACGGCTTTTTGGATTATGAATTCATGGGCAAAAGCAAGGTGCTGGTCTTTAATACCATTGAAAGAACAGGCTGGCTTGTCTGCACGTCGGCCTTTGCAGACGACCTTGCACGAGACGCCATTGCGCAGCGCAACACGCTGATTTTGTTTGCCGTAGGTATTTTTGTAACACTGCTTGGCAGCATTATCTTTATGGTGCGCAAGGTCATCACAACCCCGCTCAAAAACATTATGGACTACAGCGCGCAGATTGCGCGCGGCGACTTCAAGGCCATGCTCAAGGGCAACTTCAGCTTTGAACTGGCCGAACTCGCGGGCAATTTCACGGAAACAACCGCAGTGCTGAAAAACCGTCTGGGGTTCGCTGACGGCGTGTTGCAGGGCATTACGTTTCCTGCGCTGGTTGCCGACACCGACGTGCGCATTACCTACGTTAACGAAGCCATGATCAAACTGGTGGGGGCCACCGGGCAACCCAAGGACTTTGTCGGAATGTCGGCAGCCCAGTTCTTTTACGGCGATGCAAACAGGCGCACCGTGAGCCACAAATGCCTTGAAGAAGGCACCAATGCTCACAACATTGAAACTGAAATGACCTTTTCAAACGGAGCGCACAAGTTCCTTCGCATTGACGCTTCGCTTATCAGGGATATTGACGACAATATTGTGGGAGCCATGACGCTGGTGTTTGACCTTACAGAAATCAAGCATCAACAAAATGTTATCGAGCAGCAGCGTGATGCGGTTGCACAGGTTGCCAAAGACGCAAACACGATTGCCGACCGGCTCTCCACCGCAACCGAAGAGCTCTCCGCGCAGGTTGAACAGGCCAGTCGCGGCGCGGATCTGCAAACGCAGCGAGTGTCTGAAACCGCCACAGCCATGGAACAGATGAACGCATCCGTACTTGAAGTGGCACGCAACGCCGGCGGCGCTTCAGACACTACCACCAACGCCAAAAGCAGGGCCGAACTCGGTGCGGAAGTGGTCAACAAGGTGGTGCAGGGCATAAACCAGCTGCACACGCAGGCCCTGACGCTCAAAAACGGCATGGCTTCGCTGGGCGAGCAGGCCCAGAGCATCGGCCAGATCATGACAGTCATCTCCGACATCGCCGACCAGACCAACCTGCTGGCCCTCAATGCCGCCATCGAGGCAGCACGCGCGGGCGAGGCCGGACGAGGATTTGCCGTTGTGGCCGACGAAGTGCGCAAGCTGGCGGAAAAAACCATGCAGGCGACCCGCGAGGTTGGCTCGGCCATCGAGGGCATACAGAGCGGCACAACGCAAAACATTGCCCAGGTCAACGACACGGTCAATACCATTGAGCACACAACAGAGCTTGCGGGCACCTCTGGCGCTGCCCTCTCTGAAATTGTGGTTCTGGTGGATCAGGCGGCAGACCAGGCGCATTCCATCGCTACCGCTGCCGAAGAGCAGTCCTCCACCAGCGACGAGATAAACAAGGCTGTTGAGCAGATCAACACCATCAGCGCAGAGACATCCTCCGCCATGGCCCAGTCTGCGACTGCAGTTTCAGAGTTGGCCACTCAGGCGCAAGCCCTCAAAAAGCTCATAGCGCAGATGGTTTCGTAAGCATACGATGGTTGGCGCGCACAACGCCAACCGTAAACAAGCACACATCAACCCCGGCGTCACCCCACGCCGGGGTTTTTCATCCATGCACGCTGAAACTGACGGCGGCTACCGGGCGCGCATGCCGCCCCTTGTAGCGTTAAAACACCGTCCCAACTGCCCACGCCCAGCATTGCAGAACAAGCCGCCTACCCCAACGGGCAACTACAGCAGGTTGACGGCCGCATGACTCGGATACCGCCGCCCTGTCGACAAAAGCCCGTTGCCGCGCAAACATCCGCGCGGCAACGGGCCTTGGCATGAACACTGAAACGGCAGCGGTCTCCATGGCTGTCAGGACAAAACCCTGGCCATGAGACGCACCCCGCCCTTAAATATCCTTGATCACGTCCTGCATGCTGTACAGTTTGCCGGGTTTCTGCCCTGCCATCCAGCCTGCTGCGCGGATGGCTCCGCGAGCAAAATTTTCGCGCGAGTGCGCCTGATGCGTCACTTCTATGCGCTCGCCAGGCCCCATAAAGTACACGGTGTGCACGCCCACCACATCGCCGCCGCGTATGGCCTGAATGCCAATCTGCTCCTTGGGGCGCGCGCCGATGATGCCGTCGCGGGCGGAGCAGCGCACGTCGTTGAGCTTCCAGTCGCGGGCCTCGGCCAGGCATTCGCCAAGGGTCAGGGCTGTGCCGCTGGGGCTGTCTTTTTTGCGGTTGTGGTGCAGCTCGACCATTTCAATATCGTAATCTTCGCCAAGGGCTTTGGTGAGTTGGGGCAGAATATTGAGCAGCACGTTGATGCCGATGCTCATGTTTGAAGCCCAAAAAATGGGGGCCTTGGCGGCCAAGGCGCGCAGCTCGTCCTTTTGCGCATCGGTAAAGCCGGTTGTGCCGATAACAAGGGCATTGCCGGTTTGCGCCACGGCTTTGGCGGAGTTAAGGCTCACCTCAGGCGCGGTAAAATCAATAACCACAGCCCCAGGAGCCTTGGGCAGCAGGGCCGCCAGGCTGTCTGCAACAGGACAGGCAGCGCCCGCAAGAGCGGCTATGCGCTCCGGGCTGTCCACCAGACCCGCAAGGGTGTACTGCGGGTCGGCTTCCACAAGCCCGCTGATGGTTTTGCCCATACGCCCGCTGGCCCCAACCACGATAATTGAAGTGCTCATAGCTTCTCCGTTTCCGTTATTCCGGCTCAATGCCGGATTCACGCAACAGGTTTCTGAATTCCGTTTCGTCCAGCACGGTTACGCCAAGACCCCGCGCCTTATCAAGCTTGCTGCCCGCCTTTTCGCCCGCCACCAGATAGTCCAGTTTTTTGCTCACCGCACCAAGGGGAACGGCCCCGGCGGCCTCGGCCCACTTTTGCGCCGTGCCGCGCGGCACGCTGATGGTACCCGTAAAGAGAATGGTTTTGCCCGCCAGCGGCCCCCCCGCAAGGTTTTGCGCGCCCAAAGCGGCATCCGTGCCCTTGGGCCACGGCCCATTGGCCTTGAGCCGCGCCAGTTGCTCGCGGTTTGCCGGGCTGTCAAAAAAGTTGCGGATGGACGAGGCAACCTCCGGCCCAACATCGGGCAGTGCCAGCAGGCTCTCCACCGTGGCGTTTTCCAGCTCGTCCAGATCGGCAAAACGCGCTGCCAGCGTGCGGGCTGTCTGCTCGCCCACATGGCGGATGCCAAGGGCGCTGATGAGCCTTTGCAGGGTGGCGGTATGGCGGGCGCTGTCCAGCGCGTCCACAAACTTTTGGGCCAGCACCTCGCCCATGCGCTCAAAACCCAGCAGCTCCTGCACGCTCAGGCTAAACAGATCGGCTGGCGACTGCACGCGCCCGCTGGTCACAAGCTGCTCAATCCACTTTTGCCCCACGCCCTGAATATCAAGCCCGGCCTTGGAAACAAAATGGGTTATGGAACGCAGGCGGATGGCGGGACAGGCCAGGTTTTCGCACCGCCAGGCGGCCTCGCCCTCCTCACGGTACACGGGCTGACCGCAGGCCGGACAGGTACGGGGGAACTGATAAGGTTCAGCGCCAGCTGGCCGTTTATCGAGCACAGGGCCAACCACTTCGGGGATGACGTCGCCCGCTCGCTGCACAATGACGGTATCGCCCACGCGCACGTCCCGCGCGCGGATTTCGTCCTCGTTGTGCAGGGTTGCGCGCGACACCATCACCCCGCCCACGGCCACGGGGGCCAGTACGGCCACCGGCGTGAGCGCCCCTGTGCGGCCCACCTGAATTTCTATGCCCTCAAGCAGGGTCTGCGCCTGCATGGCCGGAAACTTGAAGGCCACGGCAAAACGCGGCGCACGCGCCGTAAAGTCCAGGGCCTGTTGCGCTTCAAGGTCGTTCTGCTTGGCCACGGCGCCGTCAATTTCCATGGCGAATTCCGGGCGGTGCTCGCGCACCCAGTCAACGTAGTCTTCCACCTGCTGGGGGTTCTCGCACAGCTTGCCATCTGGCGGCGTTAAAAAACCGTATTCCTTCAGGCGTGCCATCAGCTCGGAATGCAGACGGCACGGCTGAGCCGGGGGCCACTGGGCATCGCCCAGGCTGTAAGCCAGAAAGCGCAGCGGGCGCGATTCCGTAACCGAGATATCAAGCTGGCGCAGGGTTCCGGCGGCGGCATTACGTGGATTGGCAAAGGTTTTTTGCCCCAGCGATTCCTGCCGCTCGTTGAGAGCGTCAAAGTCGTTTTTGTACATCACCACTTCACCGCGCACCTCAAGCCGCGCGGGAAACGGCCCCTCGCCCCTGAGGCGCAAAGGCACGGTGCGGATGGTGCGCACGGCCTCGGTAACGACTTCGCCAACCTCGCCATCGCCGCGCGTCAGGGCCTCCTGCAACACGCCGTCCACGTAGATGATTTCCAGCGCAAGGCCATCGAGCTTGGGGTCGCACCAGAATGCCTGCGGCAGAGGGCCGTTGACTTCCGTATCCCATGCGCGGCGCATGCGCTCCACAAAGTCGCGCCACTCTTCAACAGAAAAGACGTTGTCCAGACCGTACATCTGGCGGGTGTGGGCTTTTTTGGCAAGGCCGTCCAGCAGCTTGCCGCCCACGCGCAGGGTGGGCGAATGGGCGGAGCGCAGCTCGGGCCAGTGGTCTTCAAGCGCGGCCAGCTCGTGAAACAGGGCGTCAAACTGGTCGTCCGAAATTTCCGGCGCGTCCAGCGTGTGGTACAGATAGTTGTGGCGCTCCAGCTCTGCGGCCAGCCAGCGGGCGCGGTTGCGCTCCTCGTTGCTGGGGCCGCCAGCGGGGGCGGCGGCAAAGAGGCTGTTTTGCTCCTGCCTGCCGTTACGTGAATTTTGCGACATGAAAAAACCTTTTTTATGATCAGCCGGGCTTTCCTTGCGTTTGGCCTTGATCGTGGTCCCAGGGCAAACGACGGTTCCCGGCTCAACAGGAGCGGCAGCGCGCGCCTGTTTATTCGGGCATGGCGATAAGCCTTGCCCGCAAAATACGGATACGATCGCGCAGCTCGGCGGCCTGCTCAAATTCCAGATCGCGGGCGGCCTGGCGCATTTCTTTTTCAAGCTTGGCCACAAGCACGGCGGTATCTTCGGCTGTCAGCGGCACTGCGTCGGGCTCGCGCTGTTTGCCCTTGCCCTTGCCGCGCCCGCGTGCGCCGCCGTGGCCGCCATCCTCCACATACAGGCTATCCAGCGGTGATTCAAGCGATTTGCGGGTACTCGTGGGGGTGATGCCGTGCTCTTGGTTGTAGGCCGACTGCTTGGCGCGGCGGCGCTCGGTTTCGCCCATGGCGGCACGCATGGAGTCGGTGATCTTGTCGGCATACAGTATCACCTTGCCCTGAGCGTTACGGGCGGCCCGGCCAAAGGTCTGGATAAGCGAACCGGTGGAGCGCAAAAAGCCCTCCTTGTCCGCATCCAGAATGCAGACCAGAGACACCTCGGGTATGTCCAACCCCTCGCGCAGCAGGTTGATGCCCACCAGCACGTCAAATTCGCCCAGCCGCAAGGCGCGGATGATCTGCATGCGCTCAAGCGTATCTATGTCCGAGTGCAGGTAGCGCGCCCGCACGCCCATGTTGCAGCAGTATTCCGTGAGATCCTCGGCCATGCGCTTGGTGAGGGTGGTGACAAGCACGCGCTCGCCCAGCGTCACCTTGCCCCGGCACTCGCCAAGCAGGTTTTCCATCTGTCCCTTGGTTGGGCGCACCTCGACAACCGGGTCCACAAGGCCCGTGGGCCGGATGATCTGCTCCGCCACAATGCCCTGGGCCTGATCCAGCTCGTACTTGCTGGGCGTGGCCGATACGTAAACCACCTGATTGAGCAGATTGGTGAACTCGTTGAACTGCAGGGGCCGGTTATCCAGCGCCGAGGGCAGGCGAAAGCCGTAATCCACCAGAGTCTGCTTGCGCGAGCGGTCGCCCTTGTACATGCCGCCCACCTGCGGAATGGTAATGTGCGACTCGTCCACAAACAGCAGAAAATCCTTGGGAAAGTAGTTGAGCAGGCACGACGGCGGCTCGCCCGGCTTGCGCCCGTCGAGGTGACGTGTGTAATTTTCGATACCATTACAATAGCCAAGTTCTTCAATCATTTCAAGGTCAAGCTGGGTGCGTTGTTCAAGCCGCTGGGCCTCTACAAGCTGGTTGTGCTCCTTGAAATATGTGAGCCGCACCGCCAGCTCGTCGCGTATGTCGCTGGCCGCCCGCTTGAGGTTGTCCTGCGCCGAGACAAAGTGGCTGGCCGGATACAGCACGGTTTTGCTCACCTCGGCCAGCACCTCGCCGGTGAGGGGGTCAATCTCGCGCATAAGGTCAATGTCGTCGCCAAAAAATTCCAGCCGCAGCGCCCGCTCATGATGGTAGGCAGGGATAATCTCGAGCGCGTCCCCCCGCACGCGAAACGTGCCCCGGTGGAAGTCGTAGTCGTTGCGCTCGTAGTGCACCTCCACCAGCCGGGTGATGAGCTTGTCCATGGGGAAGTGCTGCCCCACCTCGACGGGAATAACCATCTTGGCGTAGTATTCCGGCGAGCCAAGGCCGTAAATGCACGAAACAGAGGCGACTATAACCACGTCGCGCCGGGTCAGCAGGGCGTGGGTGGCGGCGTGGCGCAGCTTGTCTATGTTGTCGTTGATGGACGAATCTTTTTCAATATAGGTGTCCGAGGCGGGAACATAAGCCTCTGGCTGGTAATAGTCGTAGTAGCTGACAAAATACTCCACCGCGTTGCGCGGAAACAACTCGCGAAACTCGCCGTACAGCTGCGCGGCCAGTGTCTTGTTGGGGGCCAGCACCAGGGCCGGGCGGTTGCAACGGGCAATGACGTTGGCCATGGTAAAGGTTTTGCCCGAGCCGGTAACGCCCAGCAAAACCTGCGAGGGCACGCCCGCCTGTATGTTGTCCACCAGAGCGTCAATGGCCCTGGGTTGATCGCCGGTGGGCGTATAGGCCGTTTCAAGGCTAAAAGGGATGACCTGATTATCTTCCATAATATTCTGTTTTGGAGTAAGAGGACAGGATTACATCAATAACGAACGGGAATTGCCATGGAAAAAATCTTTGTTCCTTCGCAGATAGATCTGCCCCTTGACCGGGTTTTCATTGTGGCCGCCACTCTCAGCACATTCAAGGGCTGCCGCCACGTGGACGTGCAGATTTTCCGCCCCGGCGCCACCGATGCCGAGCTGGAAGCCATCAAGGACCTTGGGCTTGTGGCCCCGGCTGACCCTTCCGTGCCGGCAGAAGTGCTGCAGGGCGCCACCGAAGAAGCCGCTCTGCGCTGCGTGCTTGAATCCTTCACCACTGAAGAAAGCCACGCCCTGGTCGAATACCTTGAAAAACGCTACGCCGACCAGATTGAAAGAATCACGGTCTGCCCGCTCGACCTGCCCGTACCGATGGGCGTCGCGCCCCTGGCGGGCATCGGCGAGGGCAAGACCACGGGTTTTATCCGTTTTGACGCGGTACGCGACTACCCGCTGCCCTTCCCGGCCTACGGATTTTACGATCTGGCCGCCCAGAAGCCCTCCGCAGGGTAATAACTGTACACGAGCCCCCAGGGCAGCCAGGGAAACGGCAGGCCGCTTCCGGCCATTTCAGGCGTTGCGCAATGTTGTGCAGCGCCTGTTTGCGTTTGCGGGGCCAACGCCCGTGCAAGCTCGGCCTGAAATACAGCTCGCGGCAGCATCACGCCGCCCATGCGCATGATGTGCGGGGTTTCCTGCTGACAATCAAGCAGGGTTGCGCCGCGCTGGCGCAGTAGGGCCACCAGCCCGGCCAGCGCCGCCCGGGAGGCCTCAGGCCGGGTATGGAACATGGATTCACCAAAAAAGGCCCGCCCAAGGGCCACGCCGTACAGCCCCCCCACCAGCTCGCCGTCCTGCCATGCCTCGATGGAATGGGCATAGCCAAGGGCGTGCAGGTCTTCGTAGGCGCGCATCATGTCGTCAATAATCCAGGTGCCGCCCTCCTTGTCGCGCGGTGCGGCGCAGGCGCGTATTACGCGGTCAAAGGCGGCATTGTGGGTCAAATCAAAGGGATGGAGGCGCAATTTGCGGGCGCTGCGCGCCGGCAGGCAAAAGCCCTCAAGCGGCATGACGCAGCGGGGGTCGGGCGACCACCAGAGAATTGGCATGCCTTTAGAATACCAGGGAAAAATTCCACGGCTGTATGCGGCAACCAGACGCTCCGGCCGCAAATCGCCCCCCATGCACAGCAGGCCGTCGTCACGGGCTGATTCCGTAGGTGGAAATTGGGAGGCCAGTGCCGTAAATGCCCCGATCATAGCTTCCTTTGCTCACAGGCTTTGTTCAGCTTGCGCAGAGCACTATTCAATGCGTTGCGGGAGGTCATGCGGGCATTGAAAATATCCGCGCGCCAAGGCGTTGCAGCGCGCAAAAGCCGCATGCGGGCAGTGACGCAAACAGGCCGGAACTGCCGCAATCGGCAACAGCTCCGGCCCGCCTTGCAATTTTGCCTATCAGGCGTCTACCGGCACAGGTTTGCGGTTTTTGGCCGCGCGGCCCTCATGCTCGAGCGCCAGATCGTCGCCCTTGACCGTCAGCTTGGCGCTGCCGCCCTTTTTGAGCGAGCCGAACAGCAGCTCGTGCGCCAGACGGTCTTCCAGCTCGGTGCGCAGCAGACGGCGCAGGGGCCGCGCCCCCATGGAGGGGTCAAAGCCTTTGCGGGCCAGCCACTTGCGGGCGCTCTCGGTCAGCGTAAGCGTTACGCCGCGCTGATCAAGGCTGGTGCGTATCTCGCCCACAAACTTGTCCACAATGCGCAGCATCATGGGTTCTGTCAGACTGCCAAAGGGCACCAGCGCGTCAAGCCGGTTGCGGAACTCGGGGCTGAAGGTGTTTTCCACCGCCTTGAGGCCCTTGTGCGCCGCATCCTGCGGGGCTGTGCCGCCAAACCCCATGGCTGGCCGCGACATTTCAAAAGCCCCGGCATTGGAGGTCATGATAAGGATAACGTTCGAAAAGTCCGTCTTGCGCCCGGTGTTATCCGTCAGCGTGGCGTAATCCATGACCTGCAGCAGCACGTTAAAGATATCCGGGTGGGCCTTTTCCACCTCGTCGAGCAGCACGACGGAATACGGAGCCTTGCGCACCGCTTCGGTCATCAGCCCGCCCTGGTCAAAGCCCACATAGCCTGGAGGCGCGCCGATGAGCCGCGAAACGGAGTGCTTTTCCATATATTCGCTCATGTCGTAGCGCAAAAATTCCACGCCCATGAGTTTGGCAAGGCTGCGGGCCACCTCGGTTTTGCCCACGCCAGTGGGCCCGTAGAACAGGAAGGCCCCTGCGGGGCGCTGCTCCTGCCCAAGACCCGCGCGGGCGCGCAAAATGGCGCGCACGGTCAGTTCTATGGCCTTTTCCTGCCCAAAAACGAGCCCCTTGAGGTCTTTTTCAAGCGTTGCCAGTTTGTTGCGTTCCTTGCCGGAAACGGTACGCACGGGTATGCCCGCCATGCGGGCTACAATGCGCTCCACGTCGGGCACGCCAACCAGCGGATCGTTGTTGCCGTTCTTTTTGCCCGACTTTGCGGCGGGCGTTACGCCACGGCCCAGCCGCACGGCTGCGCCCGTTTCGTCCAGAACATCAATGGCCTTGTCGGGCAGCAGACGGTCGCGCACATGGCGCGAGGTAAGGTCAACCATGGCCTTGAGGGCCGCAGGGCTGTAGCGCACATGATGGTATTGCGCGTAATGCGGCTCCAGACCTTCAAGGATGCCAAGACACTCCTCCACCGTTGGTTCGGTAAGGTCGATGCGCTGAAACCTGCGGGCCAGCGCGCGGTCTTTTTCAAAGTGGTTGCGGTATTCCTCGTAGGTGGTGGAGCCAATGCAGCGTATCTCGCCGTTGGCCAGCACGGGCTTGAGCAGGTTGGATGCGTCAAGCGAGCCGCCCGAGGTGGAACCGGCGCCCACGATGGTGTGTATTTCGTCAATAAACAGGATGCAGTCGGGCTGCTCCTTGAGCCTTTGCACCACGGCCTTGAGGCGGCCTTCAAAGTCGCCCCGGTAGCGCGTGCCCGCCAGCAAAAGACCCATGTCGAGCGCATAGAGCTTTGTTTTGGCAAACATGTCGGGCACGTTGCCTTCCACAATGCGCAGGGCAAGGCCCTCGGCCAGGGCGGTTTTGCCCACGCCGGGGTCGCCCACAAACAGCGGGTTGTTTTTGCGCCGACGGCACAAAACCTCCACCGCGCGGTCAAGCTCCGTAACCCTGCCCACAAGAGGGTCAATCTTGCCTTCGCGGGCGCGCGCCGTAAGCTCCACGGTGTACTGCGCCAGCGGATCGGCCTTGGCCTCGCCGTTTTCGCCCGACTCCGCTCCCGCTTCCACGCCGCGCGAGCCGGGGCCTTCATCAAGGCCGTGCGAAATGAAGGTCAGCACGTCCAGGCGCTCAACCCCTTGTTTGCGCAGGTAAAAATGCGCGTAGCTTTCTTCCTCGTCCATGATGGAAATAAGCAAGTCGCCAAGCTCTACGGCATCCCGGCCCGAAGAGCGGATGTGCGAAAGCGCCCGCTCAAGCACGCGCTGCACGCTGTCTGTCTGCGCTACCTCGTGCTTTTCCGCCAGCGAGACGGGTTCCAGTTCCTTGTTAAAAAATTCCTCGAGCTGCTCTCGCAGCACAGCTACGCTCGCCCCGCTGCCCTCAAGGATGATGCGCCCCTTCATGCTGTTGGTCAGCGCAAAGAGCACATGCTCCACAGTCAACAGGTCATGCCGTCGCCGGTGGGCTTCCATAAGGGCGTCCCGGATGACCAACTGAACATTTTTACTCAACATAGGCTTATCTCAATGGATTTTTTCCATGGTGCATTTGAGGGGATACCCTGCCGCCCGCGCCGTGTTGTGAACGCGCCGAACTTTGGCTTCGGCTATTTCAAGGGTATAAACGCCGCACTGGCCCACCCCGCGCTGGTGTACTGCCAGCATGATGGCGGTGGCTTCTTCTGCGGTTTTGTGGAAAATACCACACAATACAGACACCACAAACTCCATGCTTGTATAGTCGTCGTTGTGCAGCAGAACCCGGTAGCGATCCGGCTCCTTAAGCTTTTTTTCCACTATTACGCGGCTTTCGCCGCCTGTTTGATTGTCAGGAAGAAAAGACATTCGTGGCTCCCAAGGCGTTTCAGCTCTGCCGCGTTGAGGCCGGATTGGTGGCGGCCCTGTCCGTCAGGCCCAGCAATGTGCGCCAGTGCTCTCTTTGCGCTTTGTCAAATACAAAGGAGAGCTGCTCCGGCTTGTGGTTTTGCCGCAACCATTCCTGATGCAGCTCATGATAACTTTTGGTGCTTATTTCGGCATTGTCAAGGTTCAGACGCCGTTCCACCGATTCTATATCCTGCGCGCGGCCTTCAAGCTCGACCACTTCGGCAAAGGGCAGCACGTCCAGCTCTACCTCTACGGTGTCCATGCGCCATGGCTCGCGTATTTTTTCGTACCGCGCCGCCACAATGTAGCCCAGCCCTTCAAGAATGCTGCGCATGGCCGCGCCGTCGGCCACTTCGGTTTCGCGCTCTTCGCGCATCTTGAAGCCGCCGCTTTGCAGGACAGGCAGCTTGAGGGTAAGCAGATAACGCGTTTTGTCCTGCCACAGCTGGCTGCGCAGCCGCAGCAGCTGGCCGCCTGTAACCAGACCACCCGCAGAGGTGTCGAATACCCAGTTGCATTCAAAATGCGCGCCAAGGCAATGCGCCCCGTTATCGACAAGAGTCTGACGCAGGGTTTGCAAATTTACCTGCAGATATTTGCGCTCAATCTCAAGGCCCATACCCGCCCGCCTTTACTTGCGATGAAATAGCCGTTGCTGCAGCGCGGCAATGGTACTTATGCCGCCCTGCGCCATGGCCGGATGCACTATGGGGTCGAAACCCAGCCGCCGCGCCTGCGTAAGCCGCAGATCCTGCGCGGATACGGGCCGTACCTGCCCGTTAAGGTCAACCTCGCCCCAAAGTACGCTTTTTTCCGGCAAGGGAACATCATAATACGACGAAAGCACCGCGGCTACCAGCGCCAGATCAAGCCCAGGCTCGCTCAGTTTCATGCCGCCGCCCACCTTTGCGTAAATATCAACCTGAGCAAAGTTGAGCTTGAGTCTTTTTTCCAGCACGGCCAGCAACAGATGCAGGCGGCCCACGTCAAACCCCAGGGCCGCGCGACGCGGAATACTCAAAAACGTACGCGACACAAGGGCCTGCACCTCCACAGCCAGCGGGCGCTGACCGTCCACAGCCATGACCACCGCCGTGCCCGAAAGCGAAGGATCGCGCTGGCCCAAAAAAAACGTGGAAGGGTCGTCCACAATCTGCATGCCCGTGGCTTCCATGCGAAAGACCAGCAGTTCTTCGTTGGGGCCAAAGCGGTTTTTGAACACCCGCAGCAGGCGGAACATCTGACGGCGGTCGCCCTCAAGGGAAATGACGGTATCCACCATATGCTCAAGCAGCCGTGGACCGGCCAGCACGCCGTCCTTGGTCACATGCCCCACCAGGACCAGCGTGCAAGAAAGCCTGCGGCAGGCCTCAAGCAGGGCCGTGGCCACGGCACGCACCTGGCTGACGTTGCCCGGCAGGCCGTCGGCCTCAATACTCGTGAGGGTTTGCACCGAATCCACTACCAGCAGGGCTGGCGGAGCGGCATTGGCGGCTTCAAGCACATCTTCCACACGTGAGGTGGCAATGGCCATAAGGTTGGGCGCAAGCATGCCCAGACGTTCGGCTCGCCCCTTGATCTGCGGCAGCGATTCTTCGCCGCTGGCGTAGAGCACATGCCTGCCCTGCGCCGCAACCAGGCCCGCCACCTGCAGCAGCAGGGTCGATTTGCCTATGCCCGGCTCGCCGCCGACCAAAATTGCCGCACCGGGCACAAGCCCCTTGCCCAGCACGCGGTCAAGCGCCTTGAGGCCGCTGCCGTATGGCTCGTGCCCCGCGTCCTGCACCTCCCGCAGGGGGATGGGCCTGCTGGACGTGTCCAGGGCCGCTCTGGGCCGGTTGCCGCCGGGGGCCGATTTGGGCTGCACCGCCGCCTGCAGGGTGTTCCATTCATGACAGTTGGGGCACTGCCCACGCCATTGCATGGTTTGTGAGCCACAGGATGAGCAGATATAAATCTCGCGTGTTTTCGTCATGAATAAAGCCTACGAAAAAAGTACACAGGGCGCAAGTTTCTGAGCGCGCAAAAGGCCTTGCCAGGGCGACGGCAATAACACAATCGCCCGCTGCGGAGGGCTGGCCACAACTGGCAACCACCACGCAACGGGCGAAAGTGCGGCAGCGCACCCGGCGGCGACCGGTTGCTAACGGCCGACTAATGCCCCGACCTAACCCTTGGCCCCGCGCTTGGATGCCTTGAGAGGGTTGACCTTTTTAGCGGCCACGGTTTCTACCTGGATGCGGTGCTGGTTGGCCGCCAGCAGGGCGGCAGCGTTGAGCCCAAGGGCGGCTATGCGCTGGTCCGCATCTTGCCGCGCGCCGCTGTAGCGGTTGCGGTCGGCAATGGGCCTCCCCACATACTGCGCGGTAGTGAGGTACAGCCCCCGGCTGTCGATGGCCAGCACCAGATCCTTTCCATTTTCGCTTACAGACTGGATCGCCATATCCTGCGTTGTTGCAAAACGGTTAGCCATATCTCTGCCTGTTCTCCTTTGCGCCTGGAGGGCGGTAAAAGTTCTGCCCTGTACGGGCAACAGGCCTAGTTTATGAAAATGAAATTCAAAGTCAACATGCTGTGCGCACCACTCTGCTCGCAGTTCCCTGCCGGAATTCAGTACGCCCAAAGCAGCACCAAAGGCAGGCAGCACACGCCGAAAACACAAAAAGATCAGACGAAGTGGATTATCCCAGCTCACGAACGCTTCAGCGATCTGAGCCTGGCGGGGGGGACGGTCACGAGACAGGAGGAGTCCGCCAGCACGCTGCGGTTACGCCCGCTGGCCTTGGCCTGGTACAGGGCCTCGTCTGCTTTTCTGAAGGCCCCGTCAAACGAGAGATCACAGCAACCGCACACCAGCAGACCGCCCAGCGAAACAGTCACCACAGCCTTGGGGCCGTTGGGATGCTTCAGTTGCAACCCTTCCACCGCAGTGCGGATTTTTTCCATCAAACAGCGTAATTGCGCTTCGTCCTCCGCGCCTGCAAGCACGGCAAATTCTTCGCCCCCGATGCGAAACACCCTGTCGCCCTGTCGCGACAACGCATTTTGCACGCAGGCGGCGATTTCGCGCAGCACGTTGTCGCCAGCCTGGTGCCCAAAAAAATCGTTGAGTCGCTTGAAGTGGTCTATGTCAAACAGCACCAGTGAAAAGGGCACCCCAAGACGCAGGGTCTGGGCAAACCAGGATTCAGCCATTTCATCAAACATTCTGCGGTTAAGCAGCCCGGTCAGGGCATCGTGCTGGGCCTGCACCCGCAGTGTGTCGTTGAGCTTTTGCAGCGTGTTGCGCTGATACCTGTCGCGCAAAAAGTTCACAAACGTGCCAATGATAACTGCAGAGCCAAGAATCAAAAAAAAGAACGCTGTCAGCAGGCGCATCCTGAAGGACGCCTCTGTTTCGGCAACCAGCGGGCCAATGTTTTCAAACCCGTAGACGCTCAGCCCCTCCTTGCCGATGCTGGCAACCGTGCATAAAAACGGCTGTCCCTCCGCATGGCGCAGCCAGGCCTTATGGCCATGCACCTTCACCTCGCGCAGGTACACCGTTTCAAGCTTCGCGCGTTGATAAAGCAGCTGGCTCTGCTCCACGCCAAGCGATGCGGCAGACCCGCCGGGCACCACCCGCAGCATGTTTTCCGGCACATCTGGCACAACAACAACCCCGGCGCTGTCAGTGACAAAGCCGGTAGGCAGGTACAGCTGCTGGGCTAGGGTATCCTTGTCAATTTTGAGTACGACCACCCCAAGGTATCCCCCCGGACCGATCACGGGAGCAGAAAAATGGAAACCGGGAACAGTGGAAACACGGCCCACCACAAACTGCACGGCGCTTTTGCCAGCCATGGCGTGAATAAAATACTCACGGTCAGCCAGGTTGACCCCAAGCAGATTTTTGGCAAGCCCGGCATCGTTTGAGGCGACGCACACGCCGTTTTTGTTGAGCAAAAACGCCCGGTGCAGGCGCAGCGTATACCCCACGCTCTGCAGGTAACTGGTGCACTCCGCCAGATTGCCCTTCCCCCTGAGCGCGGCGACAATGCGGGAATCCGTCGCCAGAAGCGCCGTCAGTTTGCGGATTGTATCGAATTTGAGTTCCGTCATTTCCGCAACGCGCTGCACCCGCTGCGTCAGGGAAAATTCAGCTTCATCAAGGCCTGCTGCAAAATGTTCGGAGCGCCAATGCAGAGCAACCAGCAGCGAAAGCGCGGCGGCAAAAGGTATGGATAACGCCCAGAACGCCAATATAGTGCGCGTGGGGCGTTCTTCAATATGGATTTTGAGTTTGCCGAGCAGTGCGGCTGCACTGCGTAAAACTGCTTTCATCATCCTTAACTTACCTTAAAAAACCGCAAAAAATTAACTGGCCGAGCTTCGTCAATTTGCAAGAATATTGCAACAAAAAAGATATTTTTCATCATTCAAACAGAGACATCTTTACTGTTACACTGCGTAATGTAAATTAATATTTTGTCCGCGACTGGTTGAAAGAAACAACAAAGGCCACGTGCCTATTTGATATCATATGCAATATATGGACAATACGGTTGCATATTAGCATAACTGCATGACGCGGGCATTTTTACGGGCACCGGGCAGCCAGCCTGCCCGATGCCTCGCAGACGCAGGCAATAGGCCTATTCTTCGGTCATATCTTCCGCATACTGCTGCTGAACCCACTGCGCCACGCGCCGCTGCACCTCGCCCGCCTGAAAATCGTCAAGCGCAAGCCCGGCAGCCTCGGCATAATTGACGGTATAAGCATAGGGATCGGCCTCAAACCGCTGGCGGTCGCGGTTGTTGCTGATATTGGCGGTCATGGCCTTTTCAAGCCAGTCCAGCATGTCTTGCGCGGTTGCAAACACATGCCCCCCGGCCAGCTCGTTGGTTTTCTGATACATTGGGCCTCCCGTGGTAAAAGGTGGCAGATATCTGCGGCGTGAGGATTTATTCTTTATTGGTAACGGCAGCCGGTCTATTTTTCAATACGCCGACAAACCGGCCCCGCGCCCGCAACATGACGCTGGACTTTCGCGCACATGCGCTGCATCATGAAAAAAATTCAGTTTATTTACAGGCCGTAAAGGCCCTGCAAACATCTATAAGCACTTTTTGCCAAGTTTTTTTACATGCGCACATCTTTACGCAACACCCCGGACGCCTGCTCAACAGGCGTGCCCTCACGCACGCACCGGAAATTTTCTTCACTGCTGTTTGACCCGCAGGATCACAAGCTGATCCAGCTGGTCAACGCCTTTGTGGAAGCCCGCGCGCAGAACAACGCGCTGCGCCAGCCCGAGGCGGGCCTGCACCCCCACGGCATTATTGAAATGGCCTCGTCTCACGGCCTGCGGCTGGCGAGCGCCGTAATTGTACTGCTTGAAAGCCTGGAGGCTGGCGGCCCCAACGAGCGCCTGCAGGCTCTGCGCCGTCTGCACGACGAAGTGCTGTATTCCTCGCACTCGTCGCTGCAAAACAATACCGCCCGCGTGCTCGTGCAGATAATGAAAGACCTTGTGCGCTCCGACGATCCCTGCCGTCAGCTGCCCCTGGCGCACGAATTTCACCAGGCCGTGCGCGGCACGCCGCGCATTGTACGCGCCCTGCTGCGAAAGTTTCATCTGCTTGAAATGCCTGAGGAATGGAACCAGCACGCCTTTGACCACCATGTGCACGACGCCAATACCAAGGGGCGCAAAAACCCCACGCATCTGGTTATGGACGCATGGATCAAGGGCATCCGCTTTCTGACGGTGATCTACTACAACACCGTCGATCCCGAAGCCGCGCAGGAGCTGCTGCGCGCGGCGCACATCATGGGCATTACGGTGCGCATCGGCATAGAGTTCAAGGCCACGTTTCGGGGCAAACTGGTGGAATTTACCTGGTCGCCGCTCAATACCGAAACGTCCAAGGCCTTTAACGACCTGCTGCATCGACGCGACATCGTGGACGTACTGCGCAAGTATGCGCCGGTAAACGACTGGATGCGCGAATACGTGCTCAAGCTGCTGCGCGCCTGGAACGAGCGCCACGCCGCCTCGCTGGCCGCGCGCTGGGATATGCCGACGCCCGCCCCGCTGAAGGAGGACGCGTTCCTTGCCTATGTGGGGCAGCGTCAGCCCTCGTCGCTGCACCTTGCCGAATTTATCTACCACCAGCTGGAGCCGCTGCGCCAGATGCGCAAGGAGCGCCTGAGCGCGGCGCTGGAGGCGGAAACCGACCCGGCCAGGGCGGCCAAGCTGCGCCAAGGGCTGACGGAACTGGCCGACATGGTTCCCGACATGCTGCGCGAAGACTGGCTTGGCCCCGAGGCCAACCCGAAAATTGTCTTCCCCTACACGCCAAACACCGAGCTGCCCGCCATCATGCAGCAGCCCCCGGAGTTTCTGCTCGAAAACATCCACCCACTGCACCCCTGCCAGATCATCCTTAACCTGGCGGGCCTGACGGCGCAGGATGTGCTTGAACTGCTCTGGATCGGACGCGGCCGCATCACGCACCTCGAGCTGTTTAACCTGCGCGAGTGGACAGGCGGGCAGCTTGCCCATGTGGAAGAGATCAACACCCTGCAAAGGGCGGTCAACGAGGGCAGCACCCCACGGCTCAAGCAGGTTATCCGCCGCATCATCAGCGGCGAACCTAAAGACTCCGCAAGGATGCCCCTGTTTCACGAAATTCTTGGGCATATACCGCAGCTGCAGGAATTTTACGCCCTGTCGCCGCTGGGTTCGCGCATCGGCACCGACTCCACCAGCCGCTCGCACCACACCCACGGCATGGGGCTGGTTTTTGTGGAGACCCTGCCGCCCAAGGCCCGCGCGGTGCTACGCAGCGAAGACAACGCCCAGCGGCTCACCCTGCCCGTGCATACGGACATTTACCGCTTTACCCAGTACCACGAGCCGCAGCAGCCCCAGCCCCTGTGGCAGCGCCTGCTCAGGAGCATTCCCGGTTTCGGCAACGTTGGCTGCCACAAGGTGCGCGGCTGGGGGCTTGAAAAAAACACTACCAGGGTCGGGCACGAGGGCAACCTTGTTACCCTGGGCGGCGTCGACGCCAAGGGCGTAAACCGCGACCTGCAACAGCTGCAAAGCCCCTCGCAGGAAGAAATACCCTTCTGGTCGCCAGACTACATGAACAGCGACATCGTCAACGCCCTCAAAATTCTGGCGGGTTTTTTGCCCGCGCAATGGGCGTTCAGCTACGTAAATGGCTGGTGGGTGCTCACCTGGTTTGGCGCGTTCATATGGTTTGCCATTACGGCTGTGCGCAACGTGGGTCAGGCGGTGGTCGGCGGCGGCGCCTTTACCCGCTCCATGCTCGTGCCCTGGAAGCGTTATGTCAGCTGGAGCCGCATGGCCGATTCACTGCTGTACACGGGAGTGTCGGTGCCGCTGCTCGAGGTGGTGGTGCGTCTGTGGCTGCTGCAGGATATTATGGGCCTCACCGTGCAGGACAACGCGCTGGCGGTGTACACGGTCATAGCCATGGTCAACAGCGCGTACATATCGGGCCACAACATTTACCGAGGGCTGCCCAAGGAGGCCATTGTCGGCAACCTGTTTCGCAGCGCCCTTTCCATACCGCTTTCGCTGCTCATGGGGCACGGCCTGCTGCTCTTTTTTACGGCCATGCACCTGCCAGACCCCGCTAGCCTGCTGCAAAACTGCGCCGCCATCGTGTCCAAGTGCTCCTCGGACATGGTCGCCTCGATCATCGAGGGCTTTGCCGACCGCAACATGTACCTGCGCATGCGGCAGTGCGACTACGACAGCAAGTTTGCCCAGCTGTATAAAAACCTTACGCGTCAGGAGCTGCTGTTTCCCAGCAAGGACCTTGAGACCCTGCTGCAGGACCCGGCGGAGTACTGGCGGATACTCTACGGCAAGGACAGGGCCACCGCGCGGCAAACCATCACCCACCTGCTCGACATGATGTACATGTGGTACTACCAGCCGAGGGCCAGAGAGGTGTTCTGGCGCAAGATGTGCGCCCTGCCGCAGGCCGAGCGCAGCATTGTCATGGGCCTCAATTCACTGCTTCTGCTTGACCGCGAGATCAGCACCCTGATTCTTGAAGGCCTGCTGAAAAAAGATTTTGCACGCTCTCTGGCGTTTTACCTACAAAACAACGCCGCATATGTTAAGGAACTGCGCCGCGAAGCGCGGATCAGGCTCAACGACGGCGTCTGCCAGTGCTGATGCATTGCACCTCCACAGGGAGGGCGGGAGCCAGCCAGCGCCAGTATCTGCTTGACTGCACAACGCTGCTCCGTTAGAGCTGCATGCCCAACGTATTGTGCGCCCATGGGTGCAACCGGATGGAACCGCAAGAAGATTGATCTGCAACAGTGCTGATTTATTTGATTTTTTTGTTTTTTTCAAAAAAAGTAAAAAAAATCAGCCTCAACCCCTTTTCAAGCTCCAAGCGCGTCTTATTTCTATGCCGGTGCGGAACCGGGGCGAAGTTTACCAGGCTTCGGTTCGTAACGCGCAATATTTCCAGCGCGGCCAACGAGATGCGGCCGCTGCTGCGTCCTAGATGGACAATAAAAAAATCATTTCCGGGAGGATTTGACGTCATGAAGCTGAAGCCCCTTAACGACCGTGTGCTGGTCAAACGCCTTGAATCCGAAGAAAAGACCGCCGGTGGCCTGTACATCCCCGATACGGCGAAGGAAAAGCCTTCCAAGGGTCAGGTTGTTGCTGCTGGTCCCGGCAAGACTGGGGAAAATGGCGAACGCGTCGCTCTGGCTGTGAAAGCGGGCGACATGGTGCTGTTCAACAAGTATGCCGGCACCGAAGTCAAGCTGGACGGCGTTGATCATCTTGTGATGCGCGAAGAAGACATTCTCGCCATTATCGACTAACTCCCACTGCTGCCGAATTATATTCAGGAGGAACTTTCCCAATGTCCGCTAAAGAAATTCTTTTTGACGTTAAAGCCCGTGAAAAACTTGCCCGTGGCGTAGACAAGCTTGCCAACGCCGTTAAAGTTACACTTGGCCCCAAGGGCCGCAATGTTGCCATTGAAAAATCCTTTGGCGCGCCCGTCATCACCAAGGACGGCGTTACCGTGGCCAAGGAAATCGAACTGAGCGACAAGTTTGAAAACATGGGCGCTCAGCTCGTCAAGGAAGTGGCCTCCAAGACCTCTGACGCCGCCGGCGACGGTACCACCACCGCCACCATTCTGGCCCAGGCCATTTACCGCGAAGGCACCAAGCTTGTGGCCGCTGGCCGCAACCCCATGGCCATCAAGCGTGGCGTGGACAAGGCTGTTGAATCCCTGATCGCCGAGCTGGCCAACCTTGCCAAGCCCACCCGCGACCAGAAGGAAATTGCCCAGATCGGCACCATTTCCGCCAACTCTGATACCACCATCGGCAACATCATTGCCGAAGCCATGTCCAAGGTGGGCAAGGAAGGCGTTATCACCGTTGAAGAAGCCAAGGGTCTCGAAACCACCATGGACGTGGTGGAAGGCATGCGCTTTGACCGCGGCTATCTCTCCCCCTACTTCGTGACCAACACCGAAAAGATGGTCTGCGAAATGGACAACCCCTACATCCTGTGCACGGAAAAGAAAATCTCCAGCATGAAAGACATGCTGCCCGTGCTTGAGCAGGTTGCCAAGGTTAACCGTCCCCTCATGATCATCGCTGAAGACGTCGAAGGCGAAGCCCTGGCCACCCTGGTGGTCAACAAGCTGCGCGGCGCCCTTCAGGTTGTGGCCGTCAAGGCTCCTGGCTTCGGCGACCGCCGCAAGGCCATGCTGCAGGATATCGCCGTGCTGACCGGCGGCCAGGTCGCCTCCGACGACACCGGCTCCAAGCTTGAAAGCATGACCCTTGCCGAACTTGGCACTGCCAAGCGCATCGTTATCGACAAGGAAAACACCACCATCGTCGACGGCGCTGGCAAGGGCGACGACATCAAGGCCCGCGTGAAGCAGATCCGCGCCCAGATCGAAGACAGCACCTCCGACTACGACCGCGAAAAGCTGCAGGAACGCCTGGCCAAGCTCGTGGGCGGCGTGGCCGTTGTGCATGTGGGCGCTGCCACCGAAGTGGAAATGAAAGAAAAGAAAGACCGCGTTGAAGACGCCCTGAACGCTACCCGCGCTGCCGTTGAAGAAGGCATCGTGCCTGGCGGCGGCACCGCTCTGATCCGCGTTTCCAAGGTGCTCAACGACATCAAGCCCGCCGACGACGACGAACTTGCTGGCGTGAACATCATCCGCCGCTCCATCGAAGAACCCCTGCGCCAGATCGCCCACAATGCCGGTTTTGAAGGCTCCATCGTGGTCGAAAAGGTTCGCTTGGGCAAGGACGGCTTTGGCTTCAACGCCGCCACCGGCGAATACGAAGACCTGATCAAGGCTGGCGTTATCGACCCCAAAAAGGTTACCCGTACGGCCCTGCAGAACGCCGCTTCCGTGGCTTCCCTGCTGCTGACCACCGAATGCGCCATTGCTGAAAAGCCCGAACCGAAGAGTGCGGCTCCTGCCATGCCCGACATGGGCGGCATGGGTGGCATGGGCGGAATGGGCGGCATGTACTAAGCCAGCCCCTGAGCTCATACACTTGCATAGCAAAGGCTCCCGCTTCGGCGGGAGCCTTTTTTTATTGCGCTGACGACGACCAGCTGGCCTGTCGGGCAGTGACAGATCCCCCATCGAAGGCGCTTGTTCAATAGCCTGAAACCCCGGACAGGGTAAAAGATGGGACAGCGAGGGTGGCTATTGCCCTGATATTCAGTTACGGCCTAGAGCGTCAACCAGATTCCCACCGGAGCCACCTCACAAGCCCCGTCGGCGGCACAAGCCCCCACATCTCCGGGCCGCCAGACTCTATGCGGGCCGTGCCTCGGGGTTGAGGCAGTTGGCAGGCAACTTGCCATCAAGAGCGGCAAAGATCTTTTCCGCGCTGCTGCGGCCCATGTTGAGAAATCCGTCCATGGTTGCAGCGCCCTTGTGCGGCGTCATCAGCACATTGGGCAGCGCGCAGAGAGCGGGGAGAACCTGCGGCTCGTTTTCAAACACATCCAGCCCGGCTCCAGCTATGATGCCGCGCTGCAGGGCGTCGGCAAGGGCCTGCTCGTCAACTACCCTGCCCCGCGCCGTGTTGATAAGTATGGCGTGGGGCTGCATGAGCTCAAGCTCAGCCTTGCCGATATACTTGTCAGTTTCAGGGGTCAGGGGCATGTGCAGGCTGACAAAATCAGCCTGCTGCAGCAGCTCCCGCTTGCTAGCATAGCGCGCACCGGTGCGGGTCTCAAAGTCTTCGTTGCGGTGACGCGACGTGTACAGCAGGGTCATGCCAAAGCCAGCCGCACGGGCGGCCACGGCCTGGGCAATGCGTCCGCTGCCCACAAGGCCCAGAATTTTACCTGACACGCGCAAGCCTATGTTGCTGGTCATGGGCCAGGGTTTTACCCCGCTGCGCACGTAGCCGTCGCATTCGTGCAGCCGTCGGGCCGCGCCGAGTATGAGTGCAAAGGCCATGTCCGCAGTATCGTCGGTCACAAAGCCGGGGTTATGGGTCACCCATATGCCGTTACGGGTGGCGGCGGCAATATCCACATGGTCAAACCCCACGCCAAAGCATGAAATAATCTTGCAGGTGGGGGCCATAGCTTCAATAACTTCCGCCCGCAAGGCCACCACAGGAGAAAGGATGCCGTCGCAGCCGCGCACGGCGTCTATCAGTTTATCGTCGGTCAGGCCTCCCACTGGGCCCATATCCACATGGCAGCGGGTGCGCAGCAGTTCAAGGGCTTCAGGGACGACCGCCCGGGGGATAAAAATTCTTGGCTTGCGCATGGCAACTCTCCCAAAAGGCAAAAAAATAGAAACATCCCTGCCTGGTGCGGTTTCCCTACACAGCAGGTATGCTTTTGTAAGTAATCAGATGATGGGCTGAAAGCAAGAATAAAGAACACGGCACGCCTCTGCCGCCACGGCATGCAATGCCTTACGGCTGCACCCGGCAGGCGGCAGGGTTACACCGGCAGCTACCTGCCCGGTGCAAGGGGTCTGTCGAGCAGCGAGGCCATGTCGCCGCCCAGCTTTTCCTTCAGGGCCGCGGCACGCTCCTGCTCCAGCATGATCATGTCCACCTGCCGGGTGTGGATAAGCAGATAGCCTATCATGCGCGTTTTTTGCAGGATGTCGTCAGCGGCGAAGTTTTCCGCCACCGCAAACAGCGAGTCGTCCTTGACGTCGGCGCGAAAACCTTGCTGCTCAAGCAGATCTGCCACCATGCGGGCGCGCAGGCGGCGACGCTGGCGGTCAGCGGCTCCGCCCTTGAACTGGAAGCTCACAAAATTTTCATGATTGTTTGCGCCAGCCAGGCTTTCCACCGTGCAGAAATGGTAACCGTATCGGGCCTGCAAAATCATGTAATTATCAGAAATTATAAAAAAGTTTTTATTCGACATGGCATTGGGCGCAGTGCTTTCCAGGTCGGGATTCATAGTGCTTTCAAGCATCACGCTCATAAAACCCGACGCGCTGGCGGCTGGCGGCCCTGCCCAAGGCACGGCAATCATGCCGTCCCACAGGGCCAGCATGGGCGTACTGGCGATATCGGCAATGTCCACCACTGCGCCGCCCACATGCCGTGCAAAACCGCCGCCCATGTCCACAATCCAATACTGCAGCTTGACCCCGGCCTTGAGCTGTTTGCCCATGCGCTGGTTGACGCCCGAGCCGTCTTCAAACATAAGCTGTACGGATTTTTCATGGCAAAAACGGGTTATGTCGTGCAGGGTCTGGCAATGCTCGGGCGCGAACTGCGGGGACTCCGGATCCAGCAGATTGAGCGGCACCATCAGCCGGGCCAAGGCCTCAAGGCGCTGGTGCACGGGGCTGCCTTCCATAAGATTTGGCGGCTCGGTCACATGGGCGGCAAGCTGGGGATTACGCCCTGCAAGCACGGCGCAATGCCCGGCGTCAAGGGTGGCGTCGCCTGCGTTTTCAAGCAGGGCGCAGGCATTGGGCAGACTGAACAGCGCAGGCAGGCGGTACTCGCGGGCCACAGAGGCCAGATGCCCAGCCATGCCGCCCGTTTCGCTTACCATGCCCGACGCGCGCGAAAGCAGCGGTGCCCAGCGGGGCAATGCCCGCTCTACCACCAGGATTCCGCCATTGGGAAAGGAGAGCATGTCCGCTTCCTTGCGGGCCACAAATACCGGCCCCATGCCCACGCCGGGGCTCACGGCCACACCTCCCGCAGCAAGCACTTTCAGCCCATCGGGCAACTCCGACAGGCATTTGCACTCGCCGGGCCGAGCGCCAGCGACTTCAAGCTCCCCGGCTGATGCCCCGGCTGCGCCCTGGGCATCCGCATCAGCGTCGCGGTTTTCGGTGGCGGCATCGGCCTCACGCAGGGGGCGGCTCTGCAGCACAACAATACGTCCGGTGCGCGAGTCGAGCGCCCACTCCACGTCCTGCGGTTCGGCGTAATATTCTTCAAGCGCCAGCGCCACCTGGGCAAGCTCCGCAGCCTGAAAATCCGTAAGGCTGGCGGGCACGCCCGCAAGGCCAGCCAGCGACTTGCTGATTGGTTTTGGCGGGTTGGTGTGGGTAAAAATAAAGACATCAGGGGTAACGGCGCCGTCCACCACTCCCTGGGGCAAGCCCAGCACAGCGTTGAGCAGCACCTGCTCCTGCCCGCGCGCTGCGGCCACAGGGTCGCGGCTGTAGGCCACGCCGCCTGCTGCGGCGGGAACCATGGCAAGCACGCCCACGCACATGGGGGCCGTATCGTCAGGGATACCATGCTGGTAGCGGTAGCTCATGGCCGTGACGGCATACTTGCTGGCGACAATTTCTTTCCAGACTTCACAGGCTTCTTCTGGCGGCACGTTAAGCTCGGAGCGGTACTGCCCGGCAAACGACACCCCAAGCGAATCTTCTCCCACTGCGCTGCTGCGCAGGGCCAGCAGCAAGCCAGGCCCGGCCCGGCGCTGCATTTCCGCGACGGATTCGCTAATTTCCCGCTCCAGATCTGGCGGCAGCGGCGCACTGAGTACGGCCTGCTGCAGCGCAGCAGAAAGGCTGAAGACTTCCTCAAGGCTGTGCATGTCTGTGGCCTGAATACGGCGGTTCAGCTCGCTGCGCAGCCCGTTGTATTCCATAAAGCGGTAATAGGCGCTCACAGTCACGGCAAAGCCGTCGGGCACATCCAGCCCGGCGTGGGCAGCCACCTCGCCCAGATTGGCCATTTTGCCGCCCACCAAGGCAATATGGCGCAGGCGGATATCGCCCAGAGGCATGATGCTGGGGCCGTCCTGCAGCGGCTGTTCTTCAAGCAGGCTTTGCATCTGCCCGCGGATGCGGTCAAACGACTGCTGCAAAGACTGGTACTCGTCGTCGGACAGTGCGTTGAGGTCGCGCACCATCTGAAAAACAGCCGTCACAACGCGGGTGCTTGCGGCATGCACGTAATCCATGCCAAACGGACGCGAGCCGGAGAGATGCTCTTCCACATCGCTCATGGCCTCAAGCGCGGTCTTGTTGGACGACAGCAAACGGCGAAAGCGCGCGCACCGCTCGCGCAGGCGGGCCTTAAAGGCCTCCTCGCGCGCAAGCTGTTCCGCATCCGGCTCGTCCGGGCCATCACGCCCCAGCAGTTTCCGCAGGCAGTCGAGCAGCGCCATGTTTACATAGCGGACCGAGCCGCTTCCTCCATCTTGATGATAAGCTCGCTGATGGCCACAGGCTTGAGCATGTAGTCGTACGCGCCGAGGTCGAGCCCCTGCACGGCCACGCCCATGCAGGCATGCCCCGTAAGCAGGATAACAGGGATCTTGGGGGCTTTTTCCTTCATATGCCGCAGGGTTTCCAGACCGTCCATGCCCGGCATGCGTACATCCATGACCACAATTTCAAAGGTCTGGCCCGAGGCAAGGGCCTGGTCGAGCGCGTCCAGGGCCGACTGCCCGTCGGGAGCGGTGACGACATCCATGCCGCGCCGGGTGAGGCGTTTTTGCATCAGTTCCAAAAATTCCACTTCGTCGTCCACAAACAGTGCGCGCATGGAGGCCTCCTTTATATGGCAGCATGCCCCGACGGGGCAGCCCGGTGGTATTACGCTTCCGCGCTGTCTTCAGGCGCAAGCTGCGGCGGTTCCGCCGGCAAAAAGATATTGAACGTGGTGCCGTGCCCAAGCTCGCTCTGCACGTCTATGCGGCCGCCAAGTTTTTCAAGTATGGTGTAGCAGATTGCAAGGCCAAGACCCGTACCCTCGCCGACCTTTTTGGTGGTAAAAAAGGGGTCAAAAATCTGCCGCATGGTTTCCTGATCCATACCCGGCCCCGTATCGGTGATGGAAACGCGCACGCCGGTTTTCCATGGCTGGGTGCTGACGGTCAGGGTTCCATCCTTGCCCATGGCGTCAATGGCGTTGTCGATCACGTTGATAAATATCTGCTCAAGCTGGGCCGGGTCGGACAAAATGACCGGAACCTGCGCGTCAAACTGCCGTACAATGGCGATATTGCGGCTGTTTGCCTCGGTCTTGAGCATTTCGATGGCCTGATCGGCCAGCGAGCTGATAAGAATTTCTGTACGGCCCGGGTTCATGCGCCGCCCAAAGCCCAGCATCCGCTGGGTAATGCCCTTGGCACGTTTGACGTGCTGCTCTATTTTTTCGGTACTTTCAACAATTTCTTTGTAATTCTTGATTTTTTCGGGGTCTTCGTCGTCAAGCAGGTCGCGGATCCAGCCCGCGTTTTCCTGAATAAGCATCAGGGGATTGTTGACCTCATGCGCAACACCCGCAGCCATCTTGCCCAGGGCAGCCATTTTGCTCGATTGCAGCATGCGGGCGTCAATGTGCGCCTGCTTCTGATCCGAGACTTCAAGCGAGGCCACCAGCCGCCGGGTGCACAGCTCGGCCCCCATGCAGGTCAGCGCGCCGCCAAGCAGGGTAAAAAAGAGTATCAGCGCCTTGAGCTGCCGCAAAGGCCGGAGGCTGTCACGCACGTCGTCCATGACCACCAGCACCCAGGGCATAGAATCAAGCCGCATCATGGCCACTACCATTTCTTCCCCGCTGGGGATGGTCTTGTGCATGGTCACCACGTTGTTGCGGGTCAGGTTTTCCTGCGGCAGGTCAAACGTGCTCATGATTTCGCCGCAGTAAAGCGAGCCTGTCTGCAGCACGCCCTGATTGCTGACAATGAAGGCGTCACTGTGCGGGCCGGAGTAGATGCGCCGCAACAGGGCGTCGATGGCGTCCATATCGATAGTGGCTCGCATTATATAGCTGCGGCCGCCCTCGTGCCGCAGCACGGCAATGATAAAATGCGGCACATGCCGATAGCCCATGAACACGTCGCTGACGTACACGCCCTTGCGCAGCACCTCCGTAAACCATGGCGCGTCGGAATAGTTGGCGTCGCGCAGGTCAAAAGGGCCCACATACGAAACATGGCGGCCATCCATGCCGATGATGCCCAGATCCACAAACGAGCGGCTGTTGCTCTGCAGCACGCTGAAAATTTCGCTCAGCCGCACAGGATTGCTAAGGTCGGCGTAGGGGTGGGTAAAAGCCAGATTTTTGACCTGCGCGATGCGCTCCACCATAAAGGTATCAAGGGCGCGGTGCTTGCTGCTGATAACAGCCTCGATGCCCGCTGTGATTTTTTCGTCATAGATGACGCTGAGCCTGTCGAGACAAAACAGTCCAAGAGCGACGAGAGGCGTAAGCGCCATGAGCAGCAGGGTGACCAGCACCCGGCGGTAAATGGCCCTGTAGCCTCTGTGGGGAGCAGGCACGGTGGACGACATCAACGGGCCTCCTGCGATGGAGAGTCGGTGGAAGCAGCAATGGGCTCGCCCTGAAACAACGCCCGGCAGTGGCCGAGCATCTCGTTACGTCGGGCGGCCACCATGGCCGGATCCTGCATTATCATGTCAAGCTGCCGGGTATGGATGGTCATGTAACCAGCCACGGCCAGCAGGCGCTCGCCTTCTTCTTTATCCATATCCTTGAGCGTGGCGCTCACGGCATCGTTGCGCACAACGGGTGAAAAACCAAATTCCCAAAGGATATCGGCAACAAAGCGCACTCGTAAGATACGGCGTTCAATATTGGCAGCGCCGCCGCGCAGTTGAAAATTCAGATAATTTTCGCTGGTGCGGTCTGAAAGGCGAGCCTCCACCGAAACAAAATGAAAACCAAAGCGGGAATGCAAACTGCAATAATCGCTTGAAACAAGAAAATAATTTTTTTCAGTAAAATATGCGGTCTGTGAGGCGGGGTCCAGATTAGGGTTGGCCGTGGCCTCAAACAGCACCGAAAGAAAACCCTTGCCGTCCACGGGCGGCGGCCCCTGCCAGGGGTGGGCGTTCATACCGTGCCACAAGGCCTGCATGGGCAGCGAGGCCACATCCTCCACGTCGATAACCGGTCCCTGGGGGGTACGCACAAAACCGTCGCTGAGGTTGACCACCCAGAACTGCTTGACCACTTTGTCGCGCAGCTGCTTGATGCGCTGCGGAGCGTATTTTTTTTCCGAACCGAGGCTGAACATGGCGCTCACGGCCTTTTCGTGGCAATAGCGCACAATGTCGTGGTAGGTGGCGCAGTTGGCGGCCTTAAAATCGACGCTGTCCACCTCCAGCGTGAGGGGCAGAATGCGGCGCGAGGCGGTCTGCAAAATCTGGTACACCGGGCTGCCGGGCATGTAGTCCTTGCCTGGCGGCACCTTGGGCAGCAGCGAATCCTGCCGGTTTTCGTACACGGTGCGCAGGTCGGCGCACAGCGTAATGCGCTGGCCGCTTTCCACGACCTCAGTGGCCCACTTGAGGCCAAAAACCGCCGGTTTGCCAAATTCGCGCGCCAGCGAGGCCAGACGCGACCCCTGAAAGCCGCGCTCCGTCACAATGCCGGCAGCACGGTCGATCAGCGACCCCCAGATATAATTATCGCCCGGCACCACCAGGATGCCTCCAGTGGGAAAACGCCGCGCATCCTCCCATCGGCGGGCCACCCAGGCAGGGCCGGAGACCCGACCTGGGTTTACCGTAAAGCCTCCCTCGAGCAGCAGGGCGTCGTCCAGAGCCTTGCCGGGCTGGGGCAGCGGCTGTTCTTCTTGCTGCGGCAGCGACATGGGCCGGGCCATGAGCATAAAAACGCGGCCCTCCGGATTGCATACCCAGGTGAGCACCTCTGGCCTGCCTGCGGCTTCCTCAACCGCAAGGGCCAGCTCAGCAGCCCGTACGGCGGTTGCATCATCCAGCACCGGGCGCTTGGGCTTGAAGGGGTGGCGGTCTGTCACCGTATGCGGGGCCGCGCGCGAAACGCTTATGGCGTCCACCGGCATGGTGGAATATTCCACCTCCTGCGGCAGGCCCGAGCACCCGTAGACATGCACGTTGGCGCTGTGCGGGCTCAACGGCGCGGACGACTGGGCAATACCGCCGCAGCAGCCAGCATCCACGGCCATGCAGGTCAGGCAGACGCCCGTGCCGCCTTCCGTAAGCCCCCGCGCACGCCGGTACACCAGGGCCTGCGCGCGCTGCTTACTGGCCAGTGTTGCGCGCACGGCACGCAAAATATCCTCATCCGGCGCATCAAGAGGTACAGGCGGCCCCCACAACACAACGCCGCAGCCTTCGCCCTCGCCAGCCGCAGGCGGCCACACGCGCCCGCGCAGCAAAAGCTGCATGGGCCTGCTGCCGCACAGGTCGCGCAACCGCTGCACCTGCTCGATAATTTCGCGGGCGAGATCCTCCGGCAGCGGGGTTGCCTCCACCAGTGCGCCCAGCTTTTTGGAAAGCCGCGCCAGGTGGTTGGGGGCAAGACCGCCAGCGGCCTGAATGCAGCGGTTTATCTCGCTTTGCAGGTCGCCGCTCTGAAAATAATGCTGACAGCCCGCCGCCGTAACCACAAAACCCTGCGGCACAGCACCGGGAAACATCGGGCGCAGCCTTTCAAGCCGCGCGGTTGCCGGGTCTACGAGCACCCGGCCCTCGCTGTGCAGGCTGGCCAGACATCCGGCGTCGTCCTGACACAGAGGAACCACCAGCGGCCCCAGCAGGCAGGCCTCCGGCTCGTACACTTCTTCGGCCACAAGCTTCTGCAGCTCGCCAAAGCGCGCATACAGGGCGGCGCACGGCGCTGGGTCGAGCCGCTCAAGCTGCTTGATGCACTGAAAAACCTGGGTGGCCATGGATGTGCACAGGGCGCGCACGCGGTAAAGACCGAAGGGGTGGTCGCAACAGAGCGTGTATTCGAGGTCGGTCATGGTTTCCTGAAAGGCGTTCCATGCCGTGAGAAACATACGAAACGAGTGGTGCCGCAAGGCAAAAAAACGCTGAGCTTCTTCCGCCGAGCTGACGGAAGAAGTGGACACGGATTCATCTCCGCGTCGGGCGGCTCGCGTTAGAAAGCCCAACAGGCGGCTCAGGGACATGGCTGCTCCACAAGATAGAGCGTTTTCACTGTGAAATGCCTGTTTACCGGCAAAACACCGTTGCTGTCTTCGTCCATAACGTCGTGCATAGTAGCCGGAAAGTTTGCCTTGCACTCGCGTAGCGTCGGTTTTTTACCAAAAGCCACGCCAAACTTTTAGCGGTGCCCCGCCCTCGCCCACGAGCCCGCGCCAGGGCAAAAAAACCGGTCAGCGCCAACAGTTGCACAATGAAACTAGCACAGCACTAAACCGCCTTCAAGCCGCATGTGACAGAATTCCCATACTTAAAATAAATAATGAGGGGAAAGGCAGAATGCCGTGAGAATCTATAGCGGTGCGACGCCGTTGGGTTGCTGCGGCACGGGCATACCGCCCTGCGGGTTGCCGCTGGGGTCGCCCTGCTGGCCGTCGTCCATGTCGGCCAACGCGCGCATCTGGGCCATGCAGTCTTCCACATACTGCGGCTCGCCCACATCCTGTCGCAAAAAGGCGTTGATAAGCGGCATCTTGGCGATGGCCGCGTCAATCTCGGCATTGGTGCCCCTGGCATAGGCGCCGATGTTGACCATGTCTTCCACCCGCCTGAAAGTGCTCATGCAGCGGGTGACGACGCGCCCGGCCAGCACGTCCTGCCGGTCGCAGATGTCGGAGCGCAAACGGCTGATGGAACGCAGCACGTCAATGGCAGGGAAATGCCCCTGATCGGCCAGATCGCGGGTAAGTACAATGTGTCCGTCAAGGATGGAGCGCACGGCGTCGGCGATGGGCTCGTTAAAGTCGTCGCCGTCAACGAGCACCGTATAAATGCCAGTGATGGTTCCCTTGGCAGAGCGCCCGGCGCGCTCCAGCAGTTTGGGCAGCTGGGCAAAAACCGAAGGCGTGTAGCCCTTGGTGGTGGGCGGCTCGCCCACTGCCAGACCCACCTCGCGGGCGGCCATGGCAAAACGGGTTACGGAGTCCATCATCAGCAGCACGTCCATGCCCTTGTCGCGGAAGTATTCCGCAACCGCCGTGGCCGCGTAGGCCGCGCGCATGCGCACAAGGGGCGACTGGTCTGAAGTGGCGATGACAAGCACAGAGCGGGCCATGCCCTCGGGGCCAAGGTCGCGCTCCATAAATTCCACCACTTCGCGCCCGCGTTCGCCGATGAGGGCGATGACGTTGACGTCGGCGCGCGTGTAGCGGGCCATCATGCCCATGAGCGTGGACTTGCCCACTCCCGAACCGGCCATGATGCCCACGCGCTGCCCCTTGCCCAGGGTAAGCAGGCTGTTGACCGAGCGCACGCCCACATCAAGAATATCGGTGATGCGGGGGCGCTGCAGGGGGCTCGGCGGATCAGCATAGATGGGCACAAGCTCGGGATGCCAGAGTTTGCGGGCCTCGTCGGCCCACTGCGGCGCAAAGGGGCGCTGCTCCTCCTGCTGCCGCATAAAGTCTTCTTTCGAGCTTTCGCCCACGGGCAGGGGCGAAACGTACAGCTCGGCGCTCACAGGAGCGCCCGCGTCCAGCGGCGAGCCAAAGGCGTCAAACGCCCGGCCCAGCATCTCCGGCCCTACGGGAAAAACCGGCGGCAGACTGGTATTGCGTATACGGCTGCCGGGCCGTATGCCCCGCATGTCGCCGTAGGGCATAAACAGCAGGTTGCCCTCGCGAAAGCCCACCACCTCGGCTGCGATGCCCTCGTCGCCGTCGTCGGGCAGCATGTGGCACACGGCCCCAAGGGGTGCGCGCAGGCCGCTGCCCTCGGCCACCAGGCCCACAACCTTGTTGACCTTGCCGTAAAGGCGCACCGGCGTGCTTGTTTTGAGCAGCTTTATACAGGCATCGGGGTCGAGCTTCATGACGGGCTACTCCGGCTGACCGTTGCCGGAGCCGGGCAAAAAGCCCCCGCTGACAAATACGCTGGAATCCGGCTGGGCCGCGTGGACTTTTTCTTCTTCCGGCAGGGGAAAAAGCTCGTCCTCAAGCTCGGCCAGACTGGGATTGGCAACCTGATGCCCATGGGCGTCAGCTTGCAGCGGGGCCTGAGGCTCCGCTGCAAATGTCGGCTGCTCGTCTGCAGAATGTTCATTGGCAGAATGCTGCAGGTTGTCCGCTCCGTGCGTTGGGGCGGCCTGACCGGCAGCCGCCGGGTTTACATGCTCTGGGGCTGCGGGCACTGCAGGATGCGCCGATGCGGGGGGCTCGTCATGTACGGGGGCCGCATCGGGCAGCAATGCCGCTTCAGGCGCGCCCGCGTCAACGCTGTGTGCGGCGGGGTCTGCTGGCGCATCCGCAGGCGCGGGTGCGGCGTGGCTGCTCGCAGTGGACCCCATGGCGAGGGCCGCGCCCTGATCGGGATCGTCTGGCTGCGGCGGCTCAGAATCCTCCACGGATTCAGGCCCGGATTCAGGCCCAGATCCCGATTCAGCTCCCGGCTCCGGTTCGCCTTCGGGCATGTCGTCCACCAAAACGGGCATTTCCCCTGCTGGTACAGGCCTGGGAGGCACAACCTCGGCCAGCCGCGCCAGCTCCTGCGCCGACGCCTCGCTAGCAGCCTGCGCCGCCTGCCCCTCTTGCGCTCCCTGCGGCAAGGTGAGGTGCTCAAGAATGCCGTTGACCATCTCGCGGTAGTGAGCGCGCAGATTTTCGACCGAACCGCTGGCGCTCTCCGCCACAAGGCCACCGAGCTCGATGGAGGCGTCGCCGTTGACGATCCACTGGCTCAGCTCGGGCACGCGCTCGCGGGCGGCCCTGAAAAGGTCGCTCACGGTCTCCTCGTCGTCGGGATGCACGCGCAGGGTCACGGTAGAACGGTTTTCGAGCAGCTGCAGCGAGCTGAACACCAAATGTTGCAGCACGTTCTGGTGCTCGGTCTGCAAAACCCAGCCGGTACCGGCCTCGACGGCCACGCGGGCCAGCTCGGCCAGCTCGTCGCGCCAGTCTTCAACCAGCGCATGCCGTTGGGCCTCCAGCGCCAGCAGGGTATTGCCCAGCATCTGCCCCACGTCGGCCCTGAATTCCTTAAGCTCGGCCCCGGCCTGTTCCATCCCGGCCTGAAAACCGTTGTTGTGCGCGTTGTTGCGAATAAACTCGGCTTCTTCGCGCAGCTCGCGGGCTTTTTCGTGCTCCTCATGGGCTGCGGCCATTTCGCCCTGCGCCTGCTCCTTAAGCGCCCGGGCCTCTTGCGTAAGCTGCTGTATTTTGGCCTGGGCTTCGCCCCCGGCTTCTTCCAGCACCTTTTGACGTTCAGCGTACGCAGCGCCAAGAATTTCGCGTGCGCGTTCCTCGGCCCTGGCACGCACCCGCGCAAGATAATCTTCCTGCTGCTGGTGCTGGGCGCGCTCACGGAGCAACGGCTCTTGCATGGCATCGAGCTGCTGAGGGGATGCCTCGCGCTCGCCCATAAAGATGGTGCCCCATTTTTTGCGCAACTGGTCTGACGCCATGGCCGGTTCCGATGGTTACAGATTTTGCGGCGAGCCGCTAAACAAACACGTCGCCGCCGCCACGGCTGATGACCAGCTTGTTTTCACCCTCAAGCCGCCGCACGATCTTGACAACATTCTGCTGGGCCGCCTCCACGTCGGAGAGCTTGGCCGGGCCCATGAACTCCAGTTCTTCTCGAATCATGTTGCCCGCGCGTTCCGACATGTTTTTGAAGAATTTTTCCCTCAGATCTTCGCTGGCGCCGCGCAGGGCCAGGGTAAGGTCTTCGTTGGAAATTTCCTTGAGCATTTCGCGCACGCCGCGATCGTCGATATTTTTGCAATCCTCGAACACAAACATGAGATTGCGGATATCTTCGGCCATCTGGGCGGAGTCTTCTTCGATTTCGGAAAGCACTTCTTCTTCGGTGGCGCGGTCCACAGCGTTGAGAATTTCGGCCACAGACTGCACGCCGCCCACTTTTTTGCCTTCCTTGCCGCCCATGGCGATAAGCTGGCTAGTGAGCACCTTGTCCACTTCCATAAGCATTTCTTCCGGCACGGCCTCAAGCCGCGCAAGGCGCATGAGCACCTCGGCGCGCACGCCAGCGGGAAGGTTTGTCAACAAATTGGCGGCCTGATCGGGATGCAGATGACCGATGATCAGGGCCAGGGTTTGCGGATGCTCGTTGCGCAAAATCTGCGAAAGCAGCTTGGGGCTGACCGATTCCAGCTCGCGGAAAGGCGCCGGGCCTGTCTCAAGGCTCAGGGAGTCCATGACGTACTTGGCGGTTTCGGGGTCAAGATTCTTGACCAACAGGCGTTTGAGCGTATCGCTGCCGCCAGTGATCATATCCACACCTTCAACCAGCGACTCGTGGAACTCGCGCAGCACTTCCTCCACAACCTCGCGGGGTACTGGCTCCAACTCCACAATGGCTCTGGAGATGTCGGCTATTTCCTGCCGGTCCATACGCTTGAACACGTCAGCCGTAAATTTGTCGCCCATGGCGAGCAGCAGCACGGCAGTACGCTGTTTGCCGGTCAACTCCATCTCCCTACTCCTTCACCGTGGCCGCACGAGGCCCATCGGGGTTGCTATTCCTTGTCTGCAAGCCAGCGCTTGATAAGCCGCACGGCCTGATCCATATGCTGCTCGGTAATGTGAAAGAGCCGCATTTTCAGTTCTTCAACACGCTGGTTGCTTTCTTTTTGCGCCAGGCGGATCGCCTTGAGCTGCGAGAGCGACGAGCTGCTTTCCGCCGGCGGGCTGCCCGCTTTTTTAGGCTGTAGCTGTTTCATCATTTTTCATCCAGCCGCGCACCAGCATCACCACCTGTTCCATATGATTGTCGGACAGGGTGAAAATATGCGCCTTCAGGGCTTCAACATCCTTAAAAACCATATCGTCTTCATTTTCATCGACCTCTGCCGCATCATCCGTTTTGGCGGCCTCTTCAAGCGCCTCGTAGAGCGCCAGCTGCTCTTCGGCGGCGGGCAGGCCCTCAAGGCCCTCGATCATTTCACCGGCTTCAACCTTGGGACGGATAAGGGCCAACACCACGGGCCGCACCACAAGCATGAGAAACAGAAAGGCCAGCAGCGCGTTGAGCAGGGGCTTGCCCAGGCGTTCTGCGTAATCGGCCAGCATTTCGGCAAAGTTGGGGTCCTTGGGCGGCTCGGAATCCGTAAAAGGAGCAGAGCTCACTTCAAGAGCATCGCCACGGGCTTTGTCCAGACCCACGGCATTGGTGACGAGCTGGCGCACGCGCTCAAGGTCGTCTGCCTTGCGCGGCACAAACGTCCACGCACCGTTGGTCTTTTCATACGTCCCATCGATAAGGACTGCAACCGTCATGCGCTTCAAATCGCCCACATTGGTTACGATCTGCTGCTCTTCCTTATTGATTTCGTAGTTGGTGGTGCGGGTTTCGCGGCTGCCGTTCTGCGTGGATGCCGACCCGGAAATTCCGTCGCCCCGAAAGTTGGCGTCGGGCGAGCCGCCCTCAAGATTTGAGCGGCCCTGCTGGGTTTCTTCACTGCGCTGCTCGCTGCGCACCGCTGTTTTTTCGGGGTCAAAAAGTTCGCGTCGGATGGTGCGCTGGCTAAAGTCCATGTCCACGTTGACCTTGGCGATGACGCGGCCAGGGCCAAACATGGGCTGCAGCATTTCTTCGATGCGGCGCTCAAGGTTGCGCTGTACCTGCTGGCGGTGCTCCATCTGGGTGGAGCTGGCCCCGGCAAGACTGTCCGACTCCGGCTGGTACAGCACCTTGCCGCCGTTGTCGGAGATGGAAATGTGCGTTTTGTCGAGACCTTCAACCGCCATAAGCATCATGTTGAGAATGGCGTTGATTTCCTTTTGGTCGGGCTTGACGTTGGGGTGCTTGAGCTTGAGCACCACCGAAGCCGAGGGCGACTGGCGCTCTTCGACAAAAAGGCTGCGGTGCGGAATAACCAGGTGCACGCGGGCGCTTTCCACCCCGGGAAACTCGCTGATGGTACGCGAAAGTTCCCCCTGCAGCGCGCGGGTGTAATTTATCTTTTGCACAAAGTCGGTCTGGCCGACCTTAACCTTGTCAAAAATTTCAAAACCAATGCCCTGCCCCACCAGACCGCCTTCGCCCGCGATCTTGATGCGTTCGTCGTAGACCATCTCCTTGGGAACAAGGATGGTTTTGCCGTTGTCTGTGAGCTGGTACATGACCTTGTCGGACTGGAGAGACTTGATGACGACGCTGGCGTCTTCGGCGCTGAGGTTGGAGTACAGCACCTTGAAATCGGGGCGCGAAGCCCAGATGGAAAGGCCGATGGCTGCAGAGCCTACAAGCACCAACCCACCCAGGACGGCCACGCGCTGTATCACGCTCATTTTGGCCCAGATCGCCTTGATGGAATTGACAAACTGCATAAGAAAAGCCGGCATAAGTTAGCTCCTGGTGCGAAGACTGGCGTAATCCCGGCGCTTTGGCCGGGCATATACCATGCCAAAGCAATTGCCATGCCACTTGATAACTATCTATAATAAAACAATATTTTTATAACCATACCAGCATGTTCAAATTTGTGACGCCCAAAACGTCAAATCCCCCCCGAGGCTGAGCCGTGGGGGGGGACCTGACGTTCAGGAGTGCGTGCGGAAAGGAAAAAAATCAGAACTGCATTCTGGAAATTTCTTTATATGCTTCAAGCACCTTGCCGCGCACAGCCGAGGTAAGCTTCATGGCCATGCTGGATTTTTGCATGGTGATCATGAGCTCGTGCACGTTTTGCGTGCGGCCCGAGGCAAAATCGTCGATGGCGAGGTTTTTGGCATTATCGAGTTCGTTGACCTTGTTGAGCGAACTTTTGATCGTGCCCGAAAAGCTGTTTTGCGGCGTTACCTGGGTATGCGCCTGAGTAGGATACTTGATAAAGTCGGCCTGGGCGCCAAAGTTTTCGCCACGGTCCACGCTGTCGCGCAGCAGGCTTTGATCAAGCGTTTTGGCAAACTGGGTCTGCCCCCCGGCAGAAGCGCCCTGCTGCAGGCTGCCCTGAACCTTGCTGAAATTCTGTATGGCCTCGCTGTACGCCTTCATGCCAACTGCCTGGATACTCATGACAACCTCCGCGCTTCGCAAAAATTCGTTTTCTATGCCGCAACCGTAGCCAAAACCTATCTGCCGATATCCAGAGCCTTGATAAACATGCCCTTGACGGCGTCCACAGTTGTGACGTTGGCCTCATAGTTGCGCTGGGCGGTCATGAGGTTGGCCATTTCCTCTACCACGTTGATATCGGGATACATCACATACCCTTCGGCATTGGCGTCGGGGTTGCCGGGTTCGTACACCCGCTTGAATGGGCGGTTGTCCATGGTTACGGCCGAGACACGCACGCCCTGCACCGCCCTGTCGAGAGCCGAACGCATGTGGATGGAAAAAGGATCATCCACATCCGCCGTCTGCTGCACCACGCTGCGGCGGCGGTACGGCCCGCCCTGGGGTGTACGCGTGGTCTTGGCGTTGGCCAGGTTCATCGAAATGGTGTTGATGCGGGTGCGGTCGGCTGCAAGGCCCGACGCGCTGATGTCAAATGCCGTCATGAAGTCCATGGCTTCCTCCTACGCTGCCCGCTGCCTCTCCGGCTATGCCGCGCATGGGAAGCGGCGGCGGGCGAAAAATCAGGCCTGCTTGCCATCCTGAATGATGGTGTTCAAGCCTTCAAAAGACTTGGTCATCACCTGGGTAAGCGCCGTATACTGCAACTGGTTTTTGGCGTGTCGCGCCATTTCCTTATCAATATTCACGCGGTCCTCGCCGTGGACAACGCGGGGTTTGACCGCCATATCCCACTGCGGACCAAAGGAATCCGGGCTGAAGGCCGTGGGCATGTGGCCCGCCTCGGTGCGGGTCATCTCGCCTCTGGCGTCAAGGCCCAGAGCCGACTGCAGCTCTTTTTCAAAGGTCAGCTCGCGCGGCTTGTAGTTGGGCGTCTCGACGTTGGCGATGTTGCCCGAAATGATGTTCTGCCGCTGCAGCTGCATATCCATGACCTTGCCCACAAGGCCAATTTCCATATTGAACATTGATTTCATTATTCGTACCCCCGTGATACACGGAAATCTGCTTGCCAAGTTTATAGCAACAAGCGTTCCATTACTTATAATTCATTTAATTACAGTATGTTGACGTATGATCCACCACTGAGGGACAGTATTTTGACAGCAAGGCGCAAGGAGGGAGCAAGACAGGGAGAAGCTCAGGGCTTGGCAACAAAAAACCCGCCCGAAAAAACGGGCGGGCAAATCGGCGCTATGAATTGGGACAGCTGGAGCTACAGCCGCATCTGGGCGTCGGTAACACCCAGCGAACGCAGCTGCAGATAGATGCGTGCGCAGGCCTCGGCATCGGAGCCAGCGTGATGATGATTCAGCGCGATGCCAAAATAGGAGCACACGCTGCTGAGTTTTTTGGAGGCAAGCGGCAGACTGCGCCGGGAGCCTTTAAGCGTGCACAAAAAAGGCGTACGCGGTTCGCGCTGGCCTGCAGCCTGACAGCTGGCGGCCAGCACGCGCCTGTCAAACGAGGCATTGTGTGCAAGCAGATGTGTCGCCCCTTCAAAAAAGGCTTGCATCTGTGGCCACACTTCGGCAAATGTCGGCGCGTCTTTAAGCATGGGCCAAGTCAGGCCGTGGATCTCTGTAAACATTATCCTCGACGACGGCGGCCTGATAAGGCTGTAAAAAACATCGGTCACCCTGCCCTGCTCAATACGAGCAAGGCCCACGGCGCAAGCGCTGTGGGCCGAGTAGCCTGAAGTTTCAAAGTCAATGGCTACACTGCTGCATATATCTGTAGAAAGCACACTTACTCTTTTGCGGCTTTGCGGGCGGCCTCGGCCAGACGCGCCTTGATATAGTCGCGCATGACGCCATCGTCGTCCTCAAGGTTAAAGCAGCGGGCGTCCTCGCCCATGAGGCCGCCGGGCACAAAGTCGCCCTTGTCGGCGGGGTCTGTCACCATGTCGTCATAAAAACATATGGAAAGCCAGCGGCTTGCGGGCTCGTCGTCCACAACGTCCAGCAGCACAAAGAGCACTCGTTTGGTCTGGATGCTGTGCCGCGCGCGCAACGAGTAGCTGACGCCAGGCCGTGCCTTAAAGGTAAAGCTTACATTACTGTGCGCAGCCAGAAACTCCATGTATTCCGTAAACGATTTCTTTATGTTGAGCGGGTCGTCCTGCCACGAGTCAAGAAATTCGCGCAATTCTTCGGAACCTGTAACTTCCATAAGCGCTCCTTTTGGGGGTATGGCGATTTGTCAGCGGCCCCACTGCCAAGGTGGGGTGCTCATATTCAAACTCCAGATGCCGCGCCTGTCAACCACGGCCTGGTGTTCCTGAATAAGCCAGCGCCGACAAAAAATGGCCCTGCACTTTTGCCTGTCCACCCAGGCCAGACCGGCCATCACCATCTTGTAGTTGATGGAATCGCCACCCACCTGCACCAGCGCTGCAATGGGCCCAGCCTCAAGCTGTCCCACCGTTTCAACGCCGACCTTGGTACCCTTGGGCATGACGCTCTTCAGGTAGGCCACGGCCTCGGGGCCAAAGGGCTGGTTATGGCTGGGGGCCTCAATGCCGTAAAAAATCAAAACCGCTTCCGGTTCATCGCTGCCGTGCTTGGTGCTTACAGAAATGGTATTGCCATCTTCCACATTTACCACATACGCATTCCAGGTGGTCTCTGCAACTGCAGGAAGCGCAGTGGAAATAATAAAAACGATAAATGTCAACAGCCGGATAAGCATTAAAAAATCCCCCGCAATATCTTGCAGATTGTACTGCCAGATAATGCCTGTGCCGCCAGACCTTTGTCAAGGCAGGCGGCACAGGAGATAAAAAGGGGGAAATCCAATCAGTAAACCGAAGTCAGGCTACCCCCAGGCGACACGTCCGAGCTGGTAGGCAGCCGTAGCCACAGCATAGGCCAACCCGGTGTTGAACAGTATGCTGAAGGCCACCCAGCCCCAGCTGCCAGCCTCCTGCCGTATGACCACAAGGGCCACGAAGCAGGGCGAATACAGCAGCACAAAGAGCATGAGCGCGAGCGCGGTAGCCTTTGACCAGCCCTCTTCAGCCTTGAGGCGATCGGCAAGGGGGGCGGCGTCTTCGGGGTCCTGGTCGCCCATGGCGTAGGCCGTGCCCATGGTGGCCACAACGGCCTCCTTGGCAGCCACACCGGCGAGCAGGGCTATGTCGGTACGCCAGTCAAAACCCATGGGCCTGGTTGCGGGTTCCACAGCTTTGCCAAGACGGCCAGCCACCGAGAAGGCCAGGGCTTCTTCCTTAAGTTCATTGCGCACGTTGCCCAGTTCTTCTTCAATGGGGGCGCGGGCTTCGTCGCCCTCTGCAAAGGCGGCCAGCTTTTCTTCCAGCTGGGATATCTGGGTGTCGTAAGGGGCCGACTTGTCTTCGGGCAGACCGGGAAAGGTCATGGCAGCCCAGATGAGCACAGAGATGGCCACAAGCACCGTACCGGCCTTTTTAAGATACATCCAGGCGCGTTCCCAGCAGTGCAAGAGCAGGCTCAACAGTGTGGGCATGCGGTACGGGGGCAGCTCCATGACAAAGGGGGTGGATTCGCCCTTAACGATGGACGAGCGCAGCAAGCGGGCCACCAGCAGAGCCATTACCCAGCCTGTAATCATCATGATGAACATGACCGTGGGGGCATTGTCGGGGAAAAAGGCCCCGGCCAGCAACAGAAACACGGGCAGTTTTGCGCCGCAGGTCATATAGGGCAGCGTAAGCAGGGTTGCCAGTTTTTCCTTGGGGCTGCGCAAGGTACGGGTGGCCATGACGCCGGGGATGGCGCAACCGCCTGCAATACCGCCCGCAATGATATACGGCATGACAGATGCGCCGTGCAGGCCAAAAAAGCGGAAAACACGATCCATCATGTAGGCCACGCGGGCCATGTAGCCGCTGTCTTCCATAAAGGAGATGAGCGCAAACATAATGAGGATCAGCGGCACAAAGCTAACCACACTGCCCACGCCCGCGATGATGCCGTCAACGATAAGTGACTGCGCGAGCCCTTCGGGCAACAGGGTTGTAAACAGCGAGCCAAGCAGCTTAAAGCCGTCTTCAACCCAGCCCTGCGGGTATGCGCCCAGGGTAAAGGTTACCTGAAACATCAGATACAGCACGCCAACCATGATCAGCGGTCCAAGGAGCGCGTTGGTGAGCACCTTGTCCAGCTTGTCCGAAAGGGCCAGACGGTCCTTGCCCGCGTCCTGACGGATTATGCCGTCGCGCAGCAGACTGCGGATAAATCCGTACCGGTAGTCGGTGATAATGGATTCAAGATTGGTATTGAGCGTGCTGCGCACATGGCTGACGGCCTTTTTGCGCAGACCGTCCAGCTCTTCGGCCAGCACGGCGTTGGCGGCGCGAACCTCGCTCAATATTTCGCTGTCGCCCTCAAGCATTTTAAGGGCTACCCAGTGAGGCATATACTTGCTGGCCAGCAAGCCGCCGTCTTCAATGCGCTTTTCCATATCCAGCAGCACGGGGTCAATATCGCTGCCGTAGGAGATGCGCAGGGCGTTACGCTTTCCTTCTCTGGCCAGTTTGATGGCAGCTGCCATGGCCTCCGTCAGCCCCTCGCCTGTACGGGCCACCATGGGCAACACGGGTATGCCCATCAGAGAGCTGAGGCGCTCCATATCAATATGAATACCCGCAGCGCGGGCTTCGTCCATCATGTTGCAGCACAAAACAACGGGAGCGCCCATCTCTAGCATCTGCACCGTAAGCAGCATATTGCGCTCAAGGGCCGAGGCGTCCACAACGTCGATAACAGCCTGCACGTTGCGAGCCGCCAGCTCGCGCCGGGACACCAGCTCTTCCATTGAGTACGCCGTCAGCGAGTACGTGCCGGGCAGATCCACCAGGGTAACCGTCGTACCATCGACGGCAATGTTGCCTTCCTTGCGGTCGACCGTAACGCCTGGGTAGTTGCCCACATGCTGGCGTGCGCCAGTGTAGCCGTTAAAAACCGTGGTCTTGCCACAGTTGGGATTGCCCGCAAGAGCTATCCGCAGCCTGCCGTCTGCAGTAAAATTGGCATCATCGGGATTATTGAACTGCCGAACTGCGCTCATGCGCGCACCTCCCCCATGCTATGGACAGACTGAAGCCGCGCCTGCGGCATTGCAGCCATTACCGTGAACAAAACTTTGCTCATACCAGCCTTCCTGGAACAGATTAACTTTGAGAATATACATTCCCAAGGCTTAAGACACGCATGCCATGGTTGTTAACACCGCAAACAACTTGCGCCTACGCCTTGCACGTCGGGCGTCTGCTCAGGCATCTGCCACGGCATTTCAAAATTGAAATACCCTAACCTTTCCGCATCATGTCTAGTTTGGCCTGCGCCCAAACCCTGCTGGCATTCTCTGCCTTTTGGTTGCTTTGGTCGCGCGCGCTGATCAAAAAATTGAAATTCAATTCCAAAGTCCAGATTGATTTAGCCACCTGCCTCCCAAATGTCAAGCCACTGATAATAATTTCATGCAATTTGTAACAATCCGCCAGCAGTATGCCTTTTCCGGGGCCGCACGCACCAACCCGCTGGTGTTGACGGAGCGCCAGCCGCCTCACGCAAATTCGGGAGGCCGCTGAACCAGTCAACGACCTCCCGATCTGTTGCCGGGGAGGCAGTTTTGCATGAAAATACGCTCCTTAAGTTGCCTAAGCGCCCTTGAGGCATTCCCGCAAGGAGGACACGCCGCACGAATGCACCATCTGCAGGGGGATGTTGCGCGACCGCGCCACCTGAACAGCCTTGCGCTTGGCCTCGTGCGAAATTTTGTTGGTGAACACTATCATGGCGTCGGGATTGCCGATTTTGTCCACAAAGTTTGGCTCGTTACGGGTGATGAACTTCAGGGAATGCCCGTCTTGCTTCGCCGCTGCCATATACTCTTTTTTCAGTCGGTCCATGCCGCCTATGAGGGTGACGCACATATCAGTCTCCGTATTGCCGCGCTGGGCTTTTGCAGGTTGGGGTTGCTCCGTGACTCTTTTTTAATTGAAAACGAATTTCAAAGTCAAGCATATCTGGCAATATTTTTTGAAAATAAATTTCATTCCAAATAATAAAAAAGGACGTCTCCCCGCTGTACGGAAAAACGCCCTCGGCCGTGTGGCCAGCAGCACAGATAATTAGCTGTTTTTGTTAAATACTATTCACAAAAAAACGTCGTCGGATATATTTCAGGCAGCATGGCATGCGCCCCGCCGCGCCCCTGTCCAGGTCGAAAAATTCACGCCGGAGCCTGAACCGCTAGCAAGAAATCCAGTGGCGGTTGGGGGCAGAAGCCCCTTTGCCCTGCTGTGTGTTTTCCAGCCGCCGCACGGCAGAAAAAGCATATACAGGTGGCAGCAAAGGGGCTTCTCTCCGCCAAAAATCCCGCTGGCAGACGTTTCTGGCCGTGGTTACTTCCAGCGGCCCATAAACTCGGCTGCGCTGTTGCCCGCATCAATATGCTTAAGCAGAGCGCTGCCAAAGACCACGGCGTCGGGCTGCGCGTCGGGCGAAAGAGCCTCAAGCTGCGAGGGCTCGCGCAGGCCGAAGCCAAGTGCCAGCGGCAGTTTGAATGCAGACCGCGCCCGCCGCATGGTCACGGCCACTTGAGGGGCAATATCATTGCGCTCGCCGGTGATGCCCATGACCGACACCACGTACACGTAGCCCTCGCCCACGCTGTCGTACAGCGCCATGCGCTCCGCGCTGGTGTTGGGGCCCACCAGGGGGATCAGGGCAATGCCCTCTTTTTTCAGGGCTTCGCGCAACGGGCCAGCCTCTTCATAGGGCAGGTCAGGCACAATAAAGCCGTGCACGCCGCCGCGCGCAGCGTCGCGGGCCAGTTTTTCGTACCCGTACTGCAAAAAGGGGTTAAGGTAGCCCATAAGCACCACCCCGGCCTGAATGAGCCCCTTGCGCTCAATGAGTTCCTCAAGAATACCCCGCAGGCTCACGCCGTCGCTCAGGGCGCGACGCGAGGCTTCTTCCACCACCGGGCCGTCGGCAACCGGGTCAGAAAACGGCACGCCGATTTCAATGATGTCGGCCCCGCTTTCGTCCAGCTCCATCAGCGTGGGCCAAAAGGTGGCCTGATCGGGAAAGCCCGCCGTCAAAAAGGGAATAAGCGCCGGGCGTCCGGCGGTCTTGGCATCGCGTATTTTTTGTTCAAGAAAATTCATGGCTACACCTCTTCCTGACCCTGCGCCGCAAAGCCCAGCGCCTTGTTGACAATGCCCAGATCCTTGTCGCCGCGACCAGACAGGTTTACCACCACCTGGTCGCCCGCCTTGAACTCGTGCGGGTGGTCCAGCACCCAGGCAAGCGCGTGCGAGGACTCAAGCGCGGGCAGGATGCCCTCGGCGCGGCACAAACGCTGAAAGGCGTTGAGCGCGTTGGCGTCCTTGACCATGCCGTAGTGGACGCGCCCGGTCTTTTGCAGCCACGAATGCTCCGGCCCCACGCCGGGATAATCCAGCCCGGCGGAGATGGAATGCGAGGGCTCGACCTGGCCGTCTTCGTTCTGCAGCAGCATACTGTATGCACCGTGCAGCACGCCGGGCGTGCCGAGGTTCAGCGGTGCGGAATTGAAGCAGCCGGTCTCGCCCGTACCTGCGGCTTCCACACCGATAAGGCGCACGCTGGCGTCGTCCACAAAGGGGTGGAACATGCCGATGGCGTTGGAGCCCCCGCCCACGCAGGCCACCACGGCGTCGGGCAGCCGGCCGGTTTTTTCAAGCATCTGGGCGCGGGTTTCGCGCCCGATGACGCTTTGCAGCATACGCACCAGCGTGGGGAAGGGGTGTGGACCGGCTGCGGTGCCAAAGCAGTAGTGGGTTGTCTTCTGGCTGCCGATCCAGGCGCGCAGGGCCTCGTTGATGGCGTCCTTGAGGGTGCGGGTGCCGCTTTCGACCGCATGCACTGTCGCGCCAAGCAGCTTCATGCGCATGACGTTGGGGGCCTGCCGCTCCACGTCTTCCGCGCCCATGTAGATGGTGCACTCCATGCCCAGCCGTGCGGCGGCGGCAGCCGTGGCCACGCCGTGCTGGCCAGCGCCCGTCTCCGCCACCAGGGCGGTCTTGCCCATGTACTTGGCAAGCAGGGCCTGCCCAAGGGTATTGTTGACCTTGTGCGCGCCCGTGTGCAGCAGGTCCTCGCGCTTGAGCCACAGGTCAAAGCCCAGCTCGCCCGAAAGCGTGGGGCAATAGGTCAGGGGCGTCTCGCGCCCAGCGTAATTGAACAGCAGGTCCTTAAGCTCGGCCTGAAACTTTTCGGTGGGATAAATGTCGCGCATGGCCGCTTCCACTTCCATAAGGGGCGGCATAAGCAGTTCGGGCACAAAGCAGCCGCCGAACTCACCAAAATAACTGTCTTTCATAACGAATACCCATTGCCTTTGGAGTTTGCGGCCATGAAGGCGGCCGCCATTTTTTCCCTGTTTTTTCGCCCCGGCGCGTCTTCTACGCCGGAATTGAAATCCACCCCTGCAGGTGAGCACATGCCCAGGGCCTTGCCCACGTTGACGGCGTTCAGGCCCCCGGCAAGCAGCCATGGCTGCGGCGGAATCAGGCTGCCCAGATCGGACCAGTCAAGCCGGTGCCCGCTGCCGCCGCCTTTTAGGCCTGCATCCAGCAAAAAATACGCGCAGGCTTCGGCATTGCGTTGCAAATCATTATACAGCAAAGCCCGATGCGTGTAACGGTCGGGCCAGAGAACCCGAATAACCCGCTCCGCGCCCACAGCCTGGGCGCATGCCACGCTCTGGTGGCCGTGCAGCTGGGCAAAATCAAGCCGGGCTTCGTCCATGATGCGCTTTATCTCGTCCGCGCCCTGATTGACAAATACGCCCACCCGCTGCAACGAGCCGCTGTCCATGCCAGCGGCCTGCGCCGGGCTGATGCCGCGCGGGCTGCGTGCATGAAAGATAAAACCGCACATGGCAGCGCCCAGCCGGGCCGCCTGATCCACATCTTCCTGCCGAGTAAGGCCGCAAAACTTGATCAACATGTGCGTTCTCCACTGTTTTGGGCCGTTACGCCCAGCAGTTCGGCCAGCGCCTGACCCGGATGGCCGTTTTCCATCAGGGCGCTGCCCACCAGGGCCGCATGGTAACCCGCCTCGGCGGCGGCCTTGAGGTGCGGCGGGCTGCTCATGCCGCTGGCCGCAATCCACTGCTCGCCATTGGCGGGCGGAAAGGCCCGCACCAGTTGCAGACAGGCATCCCTGTCCACCGCCAGACTTTCCAGATCGCGGGCGTTTACCTGTATGATGCGCGCCCCGCTCTGGCGGGCAAGGCGCAGGTCTTCGGCATCAAATATCTCAACCACTGCCTGAATGCCGTAACTTTCGGCCTGCTCGCGCAGGGCGCGCAGGGTCGCGGCATCGGGCGTCAGCCGCACGATGAGCAGCAGGGCCGCAGCGGGCGTCGCTGCCGTAGCCCGCACCTGCAAGGGGTCAAAAATAAAGTCCTTGCGCAGCAGGGGCACGCGGGGCCCGTTGTAGAGCGCCGGATCAGCTGCGCGAGCCAGATACTCGAGCCGTCCGCGAAAAAAGGTCTCTTCGGTCAGCACGGATATGGCGCTGGCGCCTGCGGCGGCGTACTGCCGGGCTACGTCCTCCACCTCAAGGCTCTCGCAGATCACGCCGCGCGAGGGCGAGGCGCGCTTGTACTCGGCCACCACGGCCAGCGGGCTGCGGGGGGCGCGGCGGGCTAACGCCGCCGCGAAATCGGGCCGCGGGCCTTCATGCACCGGCGGCAGCTTGCCCAGATCCTGCAGGGCTTGCAGCGCCTCTACTTCGGCCTGTTTGGCCTTGCGAAAACGCTCAAGCAGCATTGAGCACCTTCCTGCCCGCACCGGCGTTCACGGCCTCGCGCGCCCGGGCCATGCAAAGGGCCATGTCCATTTTTTCTTCCAGCAGATAGATGGCGAGGCCCACGTTGAGCACCACCATGTCCATCATGGCGCGCGGCCCCTGCCCGTTGAGAATGTCGTTGAGCACGGCCACGGCCTGTTCCTTGCCGCTCACGGCCAGGTCATCCACAGAGCAGGAGGCGATGCCGAATTCCTGCGGATCAAGCATCATGGAGGTTACCTTGCCGTTTTGCAGCAGGGCCATCTTGGCGGGCCCGATGGGCGTCACCTCGTCGTAGTTGCCCGAACCGCAGACCACGGCGGCCCGCTGCAGGGGCGACTGCAACAGGGTCTCGGCCACCAGATCGACCAGCTCGGGCCTTGCCACGCCCATGAGCAGGTGGCTGGGCCGCGCGGGGTTGATCATGGGGCCAAGGATATTGAACAGGGTACGCACGCCCATCTCCTTGCGCACCGGGCCGATGTTGGCAAAGGAGGGATGGAAGTACGGGGCAAAAATAAAGGCGAAGTTGCGTTTTTTGACCATCTCGGCCACGGAGGCCGGATCTTTTTCCAGCGTGATGCCAAGGGCCTCCAGGGCGTCGGCGCTGCCGCACTTGGACGACACCGCGCGGTTGCCGTGCTTGACCACCCTGTAGCCCATGCCTGCCAGCGTGAGGGACGAGGCAGTGGAACAGTTGAAGGAGTGACGCCCGTCGCCGCCAGTGCCCACCACGTCAATGGTTGTTCCCGAAATGCCGTCCACACGCACGGCCCGGGCCAGAGCAGCGCGGGTCGCGTGGGCCAGCTCAAGGGCGCTCTCGCCCTTCATGCGCAACCCCATAAGAAAGCCGCCCGCCTGCGCCGGGGTCATCTTGCCGTCCATAAGTGCGGCAAAGCCCGCCGCCGCCATCTCTGCCGTAAGGTCTTCCCTGCGGGCCAGACGCTCCAGGATGCCCGAAAAATCGGAGGTTTCAGCGCCGGTGCCCATGATGCTCTGCGGAAAGTTGCCCAAGAGGCGCAGACCGTCGGGGGTCAGCACCGATTCGGGGTGAAACTGCACGCCAACCCACGGGCGGTCGTTGTAGCGCAGGGCCATGACCTCGCCCTCGGGCGCACGGGCCGTGACCGTAAAGCGCGGGTTTTCTGCGTCTTCATCCGCGCGCACCACGAGGGAGTGGTAGCGCCCCACGCGCATGGGGTTGGGCAGGCCCAGGAACATGCCCGTACCGTCGTGCACGATCTCTGACTGCTTGCCGTGCATGATGCAGGGCCCCACCTCTACCTTGGCTCCTGCGTGCAGGCCCAGCAGCTGGTGCCCAAGGCATACGCCCAGCACGGGTACGCGCGGGTTGAGCCGTTTGAGAAACTCGGGGCACAGCCCCGCATCGGCAGGATGCCCCGGCCCTGGCGAAATGCAGACCATGGAAAGCTCGGGGTTCACCGCCATGTCAAGCACGGCGGGGTCGTCGTTGCGCAGCACCACGGGCTTGTGCCCAAGGGCGTAAAAAGCCTGCACAAGATTGTAGGTAAAGGAATCGTAATTATCGATGAGCAGAAACATATTCTTCGTCCTCCGCACGCAGGGCAAGGCGCATGATGGCTGATTTGTTGCACACTTCCTTCCATTCCAGATCGGGATTGGAGTCATGCACGATGCCGCCGCCCGCCTGCCAGAAGAGCTTGCCGTCACGCATCCACATGCTGCGGATGGTGATGCCCGTATCAAGGTTGACGCTGTCCTTGTCCAGACCCAGCCAGCCTATGCAGCCCGCGTAGGGACCGCGCGCGCGGCCCTCAAGCTCGCGGATAATTTCCATGGCCCGCACCTTGGGCGCGCCGGATACCGTGCCCGCAGGAAAGGTGGCCGCCAGCACGTCCAGGGCGTCTTTGCCTTCTTCAAGCCGGGCGCTTACGCGGCTCGTGAGATGCATGACGTGCGAGTAGCGCTCAACTTCCATATAACGCTCAAGATTCACCGAACCGGGCTGGGCCACGCGGCCCAGGTCGTTGCGGCCAAGGTCGACCAGCATCACATGCTCGGCGCGCTCCTTGGGGTCGTCGCGCAGCTCGGCGGCCAGGCGGGCGTCTTCAAGGTCGTCGGCCCCGCGTTTGCGCGTGCCCGCTATGGGCGAAAGCTGCAGATGCCCAGCCGTGCAGCGCACCATGACCTCGGGCGACGAGCCAAAGAGCGTCAGCTCGGGAAAGCGCATGTAAAACATGTAGGGCGATGCGTTGAACCGGCGCATGCGGCGGTACAGCTCAAAGGGGTTGCCCTCAAAGGGTGTGGAAAACCGCACGGACGGGACAACCTGAATGGCCTCGCCCTGCCGCAGCATCTCCTTGATGCGGCGCACATAATCCTTGTAGCCCTGCTCGCCCGGCTCGGCGCAAACGTTGTCGGGGTCGATGCGCACGGCTCCGGCCTGACCAGTGGCGCGGGCCTCCAGCGACTCGCGCGAGCTCTGCAGCGAGCGGTGCTCGCCCAGGCTCACCTGACACAGACGGTTGTACAGGTGGTCAAACACCAGCACGGTGGAGGGCAGCATGAGCAGGCAGTCGGCCTCGCTCTGGGGCATGACGCTCGCCAGCTTGGGGTTGAACAGACCGGCCATGCCAAACCCAAGGTAGCCGTACAGGGCGCGTGTAATGGGCGGCAGGTTGCTGATGTTTGCCGGAGCCTCGATGCAAAGCGCCGCCATGAGCGCCCGCAGGCCGTCCACAAAGGGGTCGCCCTCAAACCGACGCAGCGCGTCAAGCCTGCTGTCGCGCACGTCGAGCGCCAGTTTGCCCTCGCGGCAGCTGATGAACATGGCCGCATCGCAGGCCAGGATGCTGTACCGGCCCCAACGCCCGTCCACCTCGGCGCTTTCAAGCAATATGCCGTTACCAGCGCCGACCATGCCCATGAACAGGCTGATGGGCGTATCCATATCCGCCGGCAACCAGCGGGCGGACTGTTGCAGCGTCAGCATGTGCTGCGCATCCCCATTCGTATTCATCTGCCGCATCCTTTGGGTTGTTTTGGACCAGAAAAAACAAAAAACGCCGCCTCCTGGGGAGACGGCGCCTGCTTACGACAATGCCAACGTACCGGAACTATTAAGCCCGCACGTCTCCCCCACGCAGTTGGATGCGCCACCACCAGCCTTTGAAGCTGTTAGAAATGGTGTTGGAGAAAACGTTCATGCAGATGCCTTGTTCCTTATGTTTAAAGACACATTACGCGCCCGCTGGTGGGCTGTCAACAGTTCCATGCGTTTTTTTGCAGGCCGCGCGGCCTGCGGGCTGTTGCGGGCATGTGGAGAGGGGCATACTCCCCCAACCGGGCCTTTGCCCTCTCCACACGCCCGCTCTCAACTATTTGCCAAACAGAATTTCCTGATAATTGGGCAACGCCCACAAATCGTCGGCCACGCGCACCTCAAGGAGGTCTGCGTAGCGGCGCACCTCAAGCATGCGGGGCAGCACATGCTCGCGGTAGCAGTGGGCGGCCTCAAAGCCGTAGCCCAGGCTGTCGGCCTTGGTCAGCACGTCTTCAAGCTGGGCGCTGGCGTCCTGTATAAGCCGCAGGCTTGAGGTGATCTCGGCCAGCGTCACGGTTTTGGGGTCCTTGCCGATGGCCCGCATGTTGGCCGCCGTGGCAGCCAGCTCGCCCTGATAGCGCATGCCTGCGGGGTAAATGATGGTATGCGCCATACGGATAACCAGATTGGCCTCGGTGCGCACGGTTTTGCAGTACTGCTCAAGGTAGATTTCCTGCCGCGCCTTGAGCTCTGCGCGGTTGAGCACGCCTGCCTTTTCGTAGAGGTCGACGACCTCGGGCTTGGTAAGCTCGGCAAGGGCCTCGGGAGTGGTACGCAAGTTGGGCAGGCCACGGCGCTCGGCCTCTTTGTGCCACACTTCGGAGTATCCGTCGCCGTTAAAGATAACGGCGCTGTGCTCGTCGATGACGTGGCTGATAAAGGATTCCAGCGCCTGATTGAAGGTCTTGCCCTGGGCCAGTTCCTTTTCAAGCCAGTCGGCGGCAAAGCCAAGCGAGTCGGCCATCATGGTGTTGAGCGCGGTAATGGAACCGGCGGCAGACTGGCTGGAGCCAAGCGCGCGGAACTCAAACCGGTTGCCCGTAAAGGCCACCGGGCTTGTGCGGTTGCGGTCGCCCGGATCGGCGGGCAGCGGGGGCAGCGTATCCACGCCCAGGTTGAGGGCGCGGCCCTTGCGGCCTCCCGAAGCGTTTTCAACACGTCCGGCGCGGAAGGCTTCAAACACTTCCGTCAGCTGGTCGCCCAAAAAGATGGACATGATGGCCGGCGGGGCCTCGTTGGCGCCCAGGCGGTGGTCGTTGCCAGCGCTGGCCACGGTGGAGCGCAGCAAGCCGCCAAACTTATGCACGGCGCGGATCATGGCCGCGCAGAACACCAGAAACTTGGCGTTGGCGTGCGGGGTTTCGCCGGGATCAAACAGGGTGCCCAGCTCCGCATTGCCGATGGAGTAGTTCAGGTGCTTGCCCGAACCATTTACCCCGGCAAAGGGCTTTTCGTGCAGCAGGCACTTGAGGCCGTAGCGCTTGGCCACGTTGCGCAGCATGGACATGGTGATATGGTTGTGGTCCACGGCCAGGTTGCTCACCTCAAAGAGGGGGGCAATTTCGTACTGGCTGGGGGCAACCTCGTTGTGGCGGGTGCGCACGGGCACGCCCAGCTTGTAGAGTTCGCGCTCCACTTCCATCATGTACGAAAGCACGCGCTGCGGAATCACGCCAAAATACTGGTCGCTGAATTCCTGCCCCTTGGCAGGACGCGCGCCAAACAGGGAGCGCCCGGCGATCTGGATGTCGGGACGCGCAAAATTGAAGTTGTGGTCGATGCAAAAGTATTCCTGCTCAAGCCCGGCGTACGAAACAATGGGCAGGGGCGTGTCTTCGCCAAACAGGGCCAGCACGCGGTGCGCTTCACGGTTGAGGGCCTGGCCCGAGCGCAGCATGGGGGTTTTTTTGTCCAGGGCAACGCCCGTCCATGACAGAAACATGGTGGGAATGCACAAAAACGTACCGTTGCGGTTCTCCATGATATAGGCGGGGCTGGTCACGTCCCACGCGGTGTAGCCGCGCGCCTCAAAGGTGGAGCGCAGGCCGCCGGAGGGGAAGGACGAGGCGTCGGGCTCGCCGCGAATAAGCATGGAGCCGGAAAATTCGGCAATAACGCCGCCAGAGCCGTCAGGCATCAGAAAGCTGTCGTGCTTTTCGGCGGTCTGCCCGGTGAGGGGATAAAAAATGTGGGTAAAATGGGTTGCCCCTTTTTCGATGGCCCAGTCTTTCATCACTGCGGCAACGGTGTCGGCGATGGCGGGGTCCATGCGTTCGCCAAACTCAATGGTCTTGCGCAGCGCCTTGTACACGCTCTTGGGCAGGCGCTCGCGCATGACGCGGTCATTAAATACGTTGCACCCGAAAATATCGGTGGGTTTGGTATCCACGAAGTTGAGGGGGGCCGCTTCGGGTTTGTAGGTGGTGATGGCCTCAATGGCGCTCTGTCTGGCGGATTTACTGCTCATGGACGAACCTCGCGCTCAGGGCGGGCGCTGTGTTGTGGGTGCGATAATCCCGCTTGCGGCGGTCGGACATGTGCCTTTGCAGCAGCCGCTGTAACGCCCGCGCCCGTGCCGCCCTGAAGCACGCGGACAAGGGGAGCCGCCGCAAAAGCACGCCGGACGCTTGAACAGCGCCCGCTCCAAAACCATGCCATCCAAGCCTGGGCAACAACAGCTCAGGCCAGTACAGCATAAACGGTACCGTTAAAAAGGTGCGCCGCGCTCGCTGCCCGTAAACGGCAGCAGGCGGTTGTGCCAGGCGCACCTCTTCAACAGTTGCAAGCAAAACCGCAGGTCGTGCAATTTCAGGCAAAACTGCCCGTGCTGCGTGAACGCATGCCCGCCGCGAGGCTGTCAGGCGTCGCGACAAGGGCTGATGCACCTTGAGAAATACTCTCTCAACGTCGGCAGCTTCTAGCCAACGCTCACGATTTCAATTTCAAACGTCAACGATTTGCCCGCCAGGGGGTGATTGGCGTCAAGGGTGATCTCGTCCGCGCCCACTTCGGTGATGGTCACGTCCATCTGGCCCTGCTCGTTGGAGAGCTGCAACGGCACGCCGACGTTGAGGGGAATATGGTCAGGCACCTGGGCGCGGGGAACGGTGAACACGAGTTCGGGATCAACCTCGCCGTAGGCATCGTCAGGCGCAATGGTCACGGTAACGGTTTCGCCCGCTTCGTGGCCCTCTACGGCGCTCTCAAAACCCGCAATCAACATGCCCTTGCCCAGCACAAATTCAAGGGGTTCGCGCTCACGCGAAGAGTCGAACACCGTGCCGTCGTCAAGGGTGCCTGTGTAGTGCGCACGCACCGTATCGCCTTTTTTGATAGGCATAACTACTCCATATGCAGTGTGTATGGGCGGTCAGCGGCTACTCCTGGCCACACTGGCGGCAGGCGCTGCGCAGGCGCAGGCCCGCGCGCGAAAAGAACAACGCCCAGTAAAGTATAAGCAAAACATGACAGGGGGGTTATGTCAATGTTGCACCTTGGGCAACGTGTCCCTCGGCCCGCATTTGCGCGGGTTTGCGGGCATTGAGCCTGTACCGTTGCCGACCCGTGCCCGCATATTTTGCACCGCCTTTTTTTACGCTGCAGCCGCTGTGCAAGCGGCTGCAATACCTGCCAACGCACTTGACAGAGCGCGAAACCGTACGGATAATCAACAATTGCTCTCAACGGGAAGCCTCCGCTCTGGTCCGGGCGGCTTATGCAATCTTTCAGAGGTATCATCTTAGAGGTATTTATGTCCGACATCCGCTCCACGTACACCGACGAATGCAATTTTTACGGCCGCCATACCCCCCGCGAGCTGGCTGAAACCTACGGCACGCCCCTCTACGTCTACAACGAGAACGTGCTGCGGCAGCGTTGCCGCGATCTTATGGGCCTTTCAAAACACCCGGGGTTCGGCGTAAACTACTCCGTCAAGGCCAATGCAACCCCCGCCCTGCTGCGCATCGTGCGCCAGGAGGGGCTGGTGGTGGACGCCATGAGCCCGGGCGAGCTGTACATGGACGAGCTGTCTGGCTTTACCCCGGCGGAGATCCTGTACATCTCCAACAACAACTCCGAGGCCGAGCTGCAAAACGCGGTTTCGCGCGGCCTGCTTGTGAGCGTCGATTCCCTTTCGCAGCTCGACACCCTTGGCCGCATCAACCGCGGCGGCAAGGTCATGGTGCGCTTTAACCCCGGCATCGGCGCGGGCCACCATGCCAAGGTCGTGACGGCTGGCAAGGAAACCAAGTTTGGCGTCACCCCAGACAAACTGGACGACGTGTTTGCCCTGCTTGAAAAGCACGACCTCACTCTTGCGGGCATCAACCAGCACATCGGCTCGCTCTTTATGGAGCCCGGCGGATACCTTGACGCCGCCGAAGTGCTGCTGCACCTTGCCGACCGACTGCCCGCCAGCATGCTGGCCAAGCTTGAAGTCATCGACTTTGGCGGCGGCTTTGGCATCCCCTACCACAAGTACGAGGGTCAGGCCCGCCTGAACATGGCCGATCTGGGCAGCCGCCTGACCGCGCTCATCAGCGGCTGGTCCGAAAAGTCGGGCTACAAGGGCCGCTTCCTTGTGGAGCCGGGACGCTATGTGGCCGCTGAATGCTGCGTGCTGCTGGGCTCTGTGTACGCCGTCAAAAACAACGGCGACAGGCGCTATGTGGGCACCAACCTGGGCTTCAACGTGCTTGTGCGCCCGGCCATGTACGACTCGTTTCACGATGTGGAAATTTACGGCGCGGACAAGGCCGCCCGCAAAAACATGGTGCAGACCATCGTGGGCAATATTTGCGAAAGCGGCGATATCCTTGCCAAAGAGCGCGATCTGCCAGTTATTTGCGAAGGAGATGTGCTCGGGGTACTTGACGCCGGAGCTTATGGATTTACCATGGGTTCCAACTACAATCAGCGTCGTCGCCCTGCTGAAGTTCTCATCCAAAGCGACGGCACTGCCAAACTTATCCGCCGCCGCGAAACCCTTGAGGATCTTGCGAGCTGCCTGATGGATTAATGTGACACAATACAGCGGACCCCCCGTGCAACAGGCCAGGCCAGCGCCCGACCTGAGTACCTCCACGCGCGCTATCTGGCGGCTTACCTGGCCCCAGATGCTCATGATGTACCTTATGTTCTTCATGGGCTTTGTGGCCGTATGGGTAGCGGGACGAATTAGCGCAGACGTCCAGGCGGCGCTCGGCATGGTAAACCAGTGCGGCATCCTGCTGATGGTTGTGGCCATGGCCGTTTCGAGCGGCGCTACGGCTGCTGTCAGCCAGTCGCTTGGCGCGCTCAAGGTCATGCGGGCCCAGCGCTACATTGGTACAACGGTTATCGGCTGCCTGGGCCTGGGTTTTGTGGTGGCCCTGGCAGCCGCTTTTTTCAGCAACGGCATATTACGCATGCTCATGGTGCCCGACAGCATCATGCCGCAAACCAGGGACATGTGGGCCGTCAGCATGCTGGGCCTGCCCGCCCAGTATCTGTACGCCTCTACGGGCGTCATGTTTCGCGCCACACGTCAGGTGCTGCCGCCCCTGTGGGTGGCTGCGGGCGTGTGCCTGTGCAACCTGATGGCTTGTCTTGGGCTCGGGCTCGGCTGGTTTGGCATGCCCAACATGGGCTACATGGGCCTGATCTGGGCCAACGTGGGCGCGCAGTATCTTGGCGCTGTATGCAACTGCATCCTGCTTGCGCGTTCCGGCTATCTTGGCCGCAAGTCACTGCCTTCGCTGCGCTGGCTCAAGTCCGGTCTGCCCTATCTGCTCAAGGTTGCCCTGCCAGCGGGCGCGGCGCAGATCGTGTGGCAGTCTGGCTACATGACCCTGTTTGTGCTGGTGGCCTCGCTGCCCGCCGACAGCGTCAACGCTCTGGCCGGGCTCAATGCGGGCCTGCGGGTCGAAGCCCTGCTGTTTTTGCCGGGCATGGCCTTTAATATGAGCGTGGCAGTGCTGGTGGGCAACAGTCTGGGCGCAGGCAAGCCCGACGAGGCCCGCCGCGTGTCCCTCAACATGGTAAGCCTTGCGGCCGTGACCATGAGCTTTATGGCCGCCCTGCTCTGGCCGTTCAGGCAGGAGATCGCGCATCTGCTTTCACAGGAACCGGGCACTCAGGCCCAGATTGTCAGTTACCTTACCTACAACCTCCTCTCCACGCCATTTTCCATCGCCAGCACCGTAATGGGCGGCATAATGACCGGAGCCGGGGCCACCAAGTACAACCTCATGATTTTTGGCGGCAGTTTCTGGGTGGTGCGTCTGCCCCTGGGCTGGCTGCTTGGCCACATACTCTGGGGCACCGCCTCGGGGGTGTTTCTGGCCATGCTCGTCTCCCAGATTCTGCAAACCTGCATCATGCTCTATGTGGTGCTGTTCCGCGACTGGACGCGCTTTGCCATGAGCCGCTGCCGCCAGCCGCAAACCCCATAAATACCGCCTGAGCGGCCGCAACAGCGACCATCGTGGCATGTGACCCGCATGCTTTGTGCATTTGTACGCCGGGACGCAAGGAGAGAACTGTGAGCAAAAATTTTACGCCTGTCAGTCTGGACGGACGCCAGCAATATTATGAACTGTGGGCGCGCACGCCCCAGCGTTCACTGGACTACACCCTGGCCAACCTCTGGGGATGGCAGGATTATTACGGCCTTGAGTGGTGCTTTGACGATAATCTGTGCTGGATCCGCCAGACGCGCCCCTACCAGGTATGCTGGGCCCCCGTGGGCGACTGGAACGCCGTTTCTTGGAAAGACCTGCTGCCCTGCGGCTTTAACCCCGAGGCGCACAACATCACCCGCGTGCCAGAAAAGCTGCTGCAAATCTGGCAGCGCGATCTTGGACATCTCGTGGATGTCGAAGAAGACAGGGGCCAGTGGGAATACCTGTACAAACAGGATGAACTGGCCGAGCTGCCGGGCAACCGCTTTCACAAAAAGCGCAACCACCTCAACAGCTACATAAAAACCTACGGCGAGCCGGACTACCACCAGCTCGACGACGCCATGGTGGAAGACGTGCTGGCCGTGCAGGACGACTGGTGTCAGTGGCACGAATGCGAAGAATCCCCCTCGCTCAGGGCCGAAAACGAGGCCATCAACCGCGTGCTCAGCCACTGGAACTGTTTTACCGGGCTTGTGGGCGGTTCGCTCTATGTGGACGGCAAGATGGTGGCCTTCAGCGTGGGCGAAAATCTGGACGGCGAAAACCTTGGCGTGCACTACGAAAAAGGCCTCAACGGCTTCAAGGGCGTGTACCAGACCATCAACTGCCTGTTTTCGCGCAACGCGGGTGCGGGCTTTACCTACATCAACCGGGCGCAGGATCTGGACGAAGAAGGCCTGCGCCAAGCCAAGATGACCTACCTGCCCGCCGATTTTTTGCGCAAGTACAAGGTGCGCATCCGCAAAAACTGATAATATCCGCCGCAGCCGTGCAGCATCGCGGGGCCACACGCTCTGCCCTTTTGCACGGCTGCGGTCTGCCGCCATCAACCCCAGAGGGCTAAACAGCAGGGACTCCGCGCAACGGCCGCCACAAAACGGCTGCGGCGCGGATTTTTGCAAACGCTCGATTAACCTGCGCCGCGCTGCGAAACTGGCTAAACTAAAAGATGGCTGCACGCCGGAAAAATGCGCGGCAGCAATCAGGCAAACGGCACGGAGCAGTGGGGACGGGACAAAACAGACCGGGCAAAACGCGAAACCCCGACAAGAGCCGGGGTTTCACAAAAAATAAAACAGTTGAGGTGAGTGAATGATGCCATATCTGGTATTCTTGTCAACATAAGATACCACGTTGAAAAATCAAACAGCCCAACCCAACCTTGGCGCGCCACAGGCTCATAATATTTTTTATCTGTAAAACCAAGCACACAGACTGCAACCCGCAAAAATCCATCCTTCTCTCCGGCGCAGCAGAAGGGCAAAAATATTTTCACTTTCTCCCGCCGGTTGCTTGCCCAGATAGTTATTGATCATTACCGGCCTGTCCGACCGACGCGACCTTGCGCGTCCATTGCCAATGCAGGTTTGACCGCCAGTGCGCATGCGCTGCCGCCAGCACATGCGTGCATTGCCCCCAAGCGCCCCCTGTCCGCACAACTGCCCAACGGCAAAACACCTTGCGGCAGCCGCCGCGCCGACGGCAAAACGGATGGTTGAGTGGCACGCGGATGTTCAGCAATGGGCTTTCCAGATACCCAAAAGGGTACGGATGCATTTCGTGCTGCTTCAGAGGCGACGCGGCTGTATAATGAAAAAAGGACTTGCGAATTTCGCAAGTCCTTGTTTTCATTGTGGCGTCACCAACGGGATTTGAACCCGTCTTAGCGGCTTGAGAGGCCGCCGTCCTAACCGGATAGACGATGGTGACAACGTCGAGTTAAATACGGTGCACTGGCCTGTTTGTCAAGTATTTCATGCACAGCCATTAAAAGAGCCGTTGCCGAACATGCGCCCAGGTGCTAGACATAGTCCAGCCGCCGGAGGCGGCGCAAATTTGCCTGAAGGAAGGAGCAGCCCTCATGAAATCTCGTCTTCACCTTCCCCTGCTGATTGCCTGTTTTGCCCTTTTGACCGCCTGCGGCGGCAAGGTAATTCCCACCAGAGACGGTAACCTGCCCACATGGATGGGCACACTTGAAGACCTCCGGCACTACCCCCAAAACCTGGATGAATACGCCAAGGCCGCAGGCGAAAACAAACAGCTGATTTCAACTGCCGAGCAGGCAAACCAGGCTGCCAGATTTTTGCGCATTGTCTTTGGCCCCTGGGAGATGACCAAAACGTCCATCCACAAGCGCGATGTGGCCGTGTTGTTTAACAAGGCGCGCGGCTATAAAAATGGCGACACCCGCTGGACCCAGGCGGAATGGGACTACATGAGCGCCAATGCGGCTCTGGGCGCGTACCCTTCCCGCAGTCAGCCCGCCATAACCGTGCGCAACGCCAACCTGCGCGAGCTGCCCACCAACGAGCCGCGTTTTTCAGAGCCTACGCCCAACCCCAAGTCCAACCCGTTTGATTACTTTCAGTATTCACTGCTGCCCGTGGGCACGCCCGTACTTATTGCGCACACTACCCGCGACGGACGCTGGCATTATGTGGAATGCCCCGTGGCTGGCGGCTGGGTTGCTGACGAAGACCTGGCCCCCGTCAGCGTGGAGTTCAGGCATATGTACCGCAGCAACGCCTTTGCGGCGCTTGTGCGCGACCGGGTAACCATGGTTACGCCCAACGGCCCGGTTACCGCCAATATTGGCGCACTGCTGCCCATGCGCAACGGCGCGTCCATGGCTGAGGGCTCCGATTCCGGCTCCGGTCAGATGAGCATAGAAATAATGACCCCGGTCAAGGGCGTGGACGGCATGGCCGAGCTGGCTCAGGTATCGCTTTCCTCCGCCGACGCCGTGCCCTGGCCCATGCGCATGACCCCCGGCAACGTGGCCAAGGTGGGCAATGTGATGATGGGCCAGCCCTACGGCTGGGGCGGCATGTTTGGCGACCGCGACTGCTCTGCCCTCACGCGTGAGCTGCTTACCCCCTTTGGCATATGGTTGCCGCGCAACTCAGTGGCGCAGGCCCGCACAGGCGCGGTCAACATGCTTGAAGGCCTGCCCACAGAAGCAAAGGAAGACGTGATTTTGCGCAACGGCGTGCCGTTTTTGAGTCTGGTTGGCATGCGCGGGCATATCATGCTGTATGTGGGCAAGTACAACGGTCGGCCAGCCATCTTCCACAATGTGTGGGGCGTGCGCACGGTTGAAGGCAGCGACACTGATGGCCGCTTTGTCATCGGCAGGGCCGTGGTTACCTCCATCACTCCCGGCGCGGAGCTCAAAAACCTTTACCGCACAACGACATTTGCCGACAGGTTGCGCACGTTGAGCACCCCGGCGGACACGCTTCAGTGACAGAACTGCGCATTGCAACCACCCCGGACGATGCGGGCCAGCGCCTTGACCGCGTGCTGCGCCAGGCCGCGCCGGAGCTTTCGCGGGCCGCGCTGCAAAAGGCTGTTCAGGCCGGACGCTGCCAGGTGGACGGCCTGCCCGAAACCCGCGCCGACGCAAAAATACGCGCCGGGCAGACCATTGTGCTCAGCCTGCCGGAGACCTCCACAACCCTGCAGGCTGAGGAGGGGCATCTCGAACTTTTATGGCAGGACGAGCACATGGTGGTCTGCAACAAACCTGCGGGGCTTACGGTGCACCCCTGCCCCTCATGCCCGGAGCAAACGCTGGTGCAGCGGCTGTTGGGACGGTTTCCGCAGCTTGGCCGGATAGAAGGCCAGCGCCCCGGCATTGTGCACCGGCTGGACAAGGACACAAGCGGCATCCTGCTTGTGGCCCTGACGGAGCAGGACCGCCTTTTGCTCAGCGAAGCTTTTGCCCGGCGCGAGGTGCACAAGGAATACCTTGCGCTGGTCAGCGGCGTGCCCTCGCCGCAGGGTCAGTGCCTCGAGCCCATAGGCCGCCACCCCACAGCAAAAATCAAGATGGCCGTGGTGCCGGAAGCGCGGGGAGGGCGTCCCGCGCATACCGAATGGAAAACCCTGTGGACAGCGCCTGACCGGCGGTTTTCGCTGCTGTCGGTGCGCATACATACAGGGCGCACGCACCAGATACGCGTGCACCTGACCCATCTTGGGCATCCCCTGCTTGGCGACAGGCTGTACGCCCCCAAACAGGTTCAGGCCCTTGCCCCCCGCCAGATGCTGCACGCATGGCGCATCAGCTTTACCCACCCCGCCACTGGCGCGCCCATGAGTTTTGCCTGCCCTCCGCCGGACGACATGCTGCTGGCCGCGCTGCAGGGCTGCCGCCGCATGCGGCGCGTCATTGTTACGGGCAACCCCGGCAGCGGCAAATCCGCCTTTACCCAATGTCTGGCAAGGTTGGGCGTGCCTGTTTTCAGCGCGGACGCGGCGGTTGCGCAACTGTACGGTCCCAAAGGCGAAGCGGCCAAATGGATTGGCCGTATGGCTGGCGATACCCCGCTGCTCGGCCCCGACGGCTCGGTGGACAAGGCTGCCCTGCTGGAGGCCATGCGCGACAATCGCGAGCTGCGCCGTGAGGTGGAGACGCTCGTGCATTCGCTGGCGCACAACGAGCTTGAGGCCTTCTGGGCGCGGCAAGAGTCGCTGGGGGTTCCTCTGGCGGCTGCTGAAGTGCCTCTCTATTTTGAAACCAGCTGGCAGCGCAGCTTTACGCCCGAACCGCACGTCGTTGGAATTTGTTGCCCCCTGCCCGTGCGCGCTCAGCGCATAAAGAACAACCGGGGCTGGGCGCAGGACAAAATTGAGGCTATTGAAGGCTGGCAATGGCCGCAGGAACGCAAGATGGCCGCATGCAACACGGTGGTGCAAAACGATGGATCTGCGGAAATATTGTGCGAACGCGCGCAAGAATTTCTTGAAAAGATGCGCGCAAAAGATCAAAAGGATGAACAGGTCCTTGCCAAACATCTCGTCCGTCTGTGGCAATAAATAAAGGCAACTTTGAGCAGAAAAAAAAAACAATCAAAAATCACTTATCCGCCGAAGTTTCATGAACTTTTCATTTTATTTGTCATTTCTTGACACTATTCGCTCTATTCGCGTATAGGCAATCTTTAAATTTTCAGACCAAAAGCATCAGTTGAAGCAAGCAATGTCAGACACACATCAGCCATATCAGGGCAACCTTGCCAACCCCCTGGTACTAGCCTTGGAAATATCGAGTTCAGCCCTTCTGCACGTCAGCAAAGAGCCTTTTCTCAGAGCAGCGATGGCCAGCATTGGTGAATCGCTGCACTGCGATACGGTGTCTCTGGTCGAATTTGACGACGAGCAATGGGCTGCGCCCGTTGTATGGCGCTCCAGCATGCACCCGGATGCGGGCATGTCGGCAGTTAGCCTGCACGATATTGCGCCAGTTCTCAGTGTTTTTGAGGAAGGCAGCAGCCTGTGCGTGGCCGATACGGCAACCATGCCCGAAGGGCCGCAAAAAGACCTTTTTCTCTTCCGTGGAATCAAATCGGCCATCTGCGTGCCCATTGCCCATGACGGCCAGCTGTTTGGCGGTATTTGTCTTTTGCGCCGCCGGTATATCGGCAAATGGACTATTGAGGATTCCAGCCTCTGCCATCTTTTGGGCAACATCCTTGCCATTACGCTTACACATTTTCGCCTTTACGGGCAGTTACAGCGCAAACACCGCCAGCTGCACGATATCCTTGGCGCTTTTTCCGACCCTGTCTGCATAGTTGACATGGAGACGTACAAGATTCTTTTTGTCAACAACAGCGTAGAAACCTGCCTGCATAAGGACGATTCACTCTCCAATATCTGCTACAAAAGGTTTATGGGCCGCGACGCGCCCTGCCCCTTCTGCACCAATGCAATCATTGCGGCCTCTGGCGAACCCTATCACTGGACGTACGAAAACAAGACGAACCGGCGCACCTATACGATCGTCGACAAGGCCATCAAGTGGGACAACGACAAGATGGTTCGTCTGAGCATCGCACGCGACGTCACCGACCTTTTGCAGACGCAGCACGAAAAGCAGAACGCCCTGGTGGCCTCGCAGGCCAAGAGCGAGTTTCTGGCGCACATGAGCCACGAAATACGCACGCCCATGAACGGCATCATCGGCCTGACCCACCTGGCGCTGCAGTCAAACCCCAGCGACGACCAAAAAAATTACCTGCAAAAAATCCGTTCTTCCGCCACCAATCTGTTGGCTATTATCAACGATATTCTGGACCTTTCCAAAATCGAAGCCAACAAAATGTTGCTGGAAAACACCAATTACCCGCTGGAAGACGTGCTTGAATTTGTGCACACATCCCTGCGTTTTCCCATTGAGCAAAAAGGGCTTGAATATATTTGCAGAGTTGGCGACGAGGTGCCGCTCAAGCTGTGGGGCGACAGCCTGCGGCTCAAGCAGGTGCTGCTCAACCTGATGAGCAACGCCGTCAAGTTTACCGCCGAGGGGCGCATTTCGTTGTGCATCGACCGCGAAACAGCGGGTGATACCGACAACCTGCACTTCAGGATTACCGACACGGGCATGGGCATCAGCCGCGAATACCAGCAGTTTCTCTTTGACCCGTACACGCAGGCAAATGCCAGCATCAGCCGCCGGTTTGGCGGTACCGGGCTTGGATTGAGCATCTGCAAGCGTATTGCCGAGCTTATGCACGGCTCGCTGTGGTGCGAGAGCGAGCTGGGCAAGGGGTCGACCTTTCACCTCAGCATACCCTGCACGCCCGCGCGCAACGTCTACTGCCCGCCGGAGCACACTACGTCCATCCCCATGCCGCTTGACGGGGCCGGAGAGTGCAGCATTCTGGTTGCTGAAGACAACGAAATCAATGTGGAAGTGTTGCGCGCAATGCTGCGCCAGCTGGGCTTTGAGTGCGATGTTGCGTCCAACGGCAAGGAAGCCCTGCGCATGGCGACGGAGACCCCATATGATATTGTGCTCATGGACGTAAACATGCCGGTTATGGACGGGCTGACTGCCACGCGCGAGCTGCGCCGCACACTGCCCCAGGATAAAAACAAAAAAAGCCTGCCCATCATTGCCCTTACCGCCGCCACCATGCCGGACAATATTGCCGAAATCATCAATGCCGGCATGAACGACCACATAGCCAAGCCTTTCAGTCAGGACATACTGCGCAAAAAACTCGCCGAATGGCTCAACCTGCACTGATCCCGCCCTCCATGTCCGCCGCCAAAGTTTCTAAAACCAATGCCGCCAGAATTCTTGAAGGCATGGGCATTGCCTTTGAACTGCATACCGCCGAGGTGGACGAAAACGACCTCTCCGCAGTAACCATGGCGCACAAGCTGGACGTTGACCCGGCATGCGTGTTCAAAACCCTGGTCGCACGGGGCGACAAGACGGGCGTTCTCATGGCCTGCATACCCGCAGCGGCGGAGCTTGACCTCAAGGCGCTGGCGGTCGCCTCTGCCAACAAGCATGTGGAGATGGTTCCGCTCAAGGATGTGCGCCCGCTCACCGGCTACATACGGGGCGGATGCTCGCCGCTTGGGGCCAAAAAGGCCTATCCTGTCTTTATGGACGAAAGCGCCATTCTGTACGACTATATCTTTGTCAGCGCTGGGCAGCGCGGCGTGCAGCTGCGCCTGCCCCCCGACGATCTGCTCCGGGCCGTTGCAGGGCAATACGCCCCTCTGGCGCGGCAGTAAGCTCCCCCGCCTTTTTACGCATCCCGACCCGCCGGGCGGTCTGGCAGCCAGGCCCAAATCACGGGTCCCACGCACTACGCCCTCGCACAGGAGCCTAAATGCTGTACTACCACGCGGATGTTTTTTGCCAAAAAACCATGACCGGCAACGGGCTGACGGTTTTTATCGCACCGTCCTTTCCCGAGCGGGCCGTGATGCAGCAAATCGCGCAGGAATTCCGGCAGTTCGAGACGATTTTTCTTGTCAGATGCGGCAAAAACAGCTTTGATGCCCGTATTTTTACTATTGAAGAAGAGCTGGACTTTGCCGGGCATCCCATCCTGGGCGCAGCGGCTGTGGTGCGGCACGAATTTTTACCGGGCGACGCCGGGGTTGTTTTCTTCAACCTGAACAGCCGACAGGTTTCGGTTTCCTGCTCGGTGCGGGGCGACTGCCATGACTGCTGCATGGACCAGGGACAGGCGGAATTTGTTTGCAGCCCGCAGCCCCAGGAGTACCCACACCTTCTGCAGCCGCTTAACCTGAGCGAACACAACATGACGCCGCAGTTTCCCCTGGAAGTTGTTTCGACCGGTCTGCCCTACCTGCTTGTGCCCGTAATTTCAGGCCTCGAGCAGGCCCGCATTACGACTGACGATTATGAAGGCAGACTTGCCCGGATCGGTGCAAAGTTTGTGTACGTCTTTGATGTAAATACGCTGGAGGGCAGAACCTGGGACAACGCAGGCCTGGTCGAAGACGTGGCCACCGGCAGCGCCGCAGGGCCAGTGGGGGCCTACCTGTACAGCCGCAACAGATTTTTGCCCGCCGAGGCCATTGTGCTCCGGCAGGGGCGCTTTGTGGGGCGCAATTCAAAAATCGGCATCCGCAAGGACAAAGCCAGCGGCAGCATGCTGGTAAGCGGCGAGGTGCGCCTGTTGGTGCGCGGCGAGTTTACCCCTGAGCTGTAAAACCGGGGCAGCGCAAAATTCAATTGCCAAAAAACAGACACCGGGGCGGAAACGCCCTGGAAGTTCTTTCTGACGCTCGCGCCGCCCATACGGCAAAATCAGGCAGACATCTTTTGTTGCTGGTGGTTCTTCATCATCCTGCTGCAACCCCTGGCGCGACGCAGGGGCAGCAGCTCGCCTTTGGGCCCGCGCAAAAATCTGCTTGCAAGACCGCGATGGCATGAATTGCACTTTTTTGTGCGGCCCGGCTACTGACAGTTTTTGCAGGCAAACATTCATCCTGTTTGGCAGATTCCCTGCCTTTGATTTTTCAGAACGACGTGCTGCGGTCCATATGCAAATGGCGGAAAAGCTCACGAGCGACCCATAGCGTTTCAAACCCTGCTCAATAACGGCATTTTTCACATCACGCATAATGCTTTTGAGCGACCGTCCCTCAATCTTGGGGTACCAGCAATTTTCACCTGCCGACGCTTGGCAGGATTCGTGGCTGATGCCTGCGAGGTCAGCGGCGTCAATAACGCCCCTCTTGCAGGTCACACCAGCCCCTGCACAAGGTTTTCAAGCTCACGCACATTGCCAGGCCAGCGATACCCTTGCAGAATTTTTTCTGCGGATTCGGAACACCATGCATCCTTTCGGTATTTTCTGGAATAATAAGCCAGAAAACCCTCGGCCAGGGGCAGAATTTCCACCTTGCGCTCGCGGAGCGGCGGCACAGTATCGACCACAACCTTGAGCCTGAAATACAGATCAGCCCGAAACTGAGGTATCAGAACGACGTATCTTGCGCAAAATGGGGATAGAGGGTATGCACTTACCACAAAAACGCACACGCTACGGCACGATGAGTCTGCGTTAGGTGGCTGTTTTTTTATACCTAGAAGAAGAGTATCCCATAGCTCAAAACTAATACTATAACGCAATACGCTTACAAAAAATCTTAGGAATTATTCATGGGAATCATTCGTGTACTTCTTTCTGTGTCGGTAGTGATAGCTCATACAGGTCTTTTGTGGGGCTACAATATTGCTAATGGTATGGTTGCTGTTCAGATTTTTTATATATTTTCAGGATTTTATATGTTTTTAATCCTAAGCAATCGGTATAAATCCATTGGGAATTTTTTCAAATCGAGAGCACTCAGGCTTTATCCAATATATTTCTGTATAACTTTTCTTACATTCTGCCTTATGTGTCTTTGGTTCCTTTTCGGCGGGTCAAGTATGTTTTCTGGGTTTGCAGACATTTGGAGAGTTGCCTCTTTGCCTACTAGATTTTTTGCTATTGTAGCCAATAGCTGTCTATTTTTTCAAGATACTTTTCTTTTTTTGGCCGTCAACCCGCATACCGGCGGCTTGTACTTTACAAGCAATTTCTGGCAAGAGCCAATGCCATTGCATAAATTGTTGCTTGTACCTCAAGCGTGGTCTCTTGGGGTGGAATTAACTTTTTATCTATTTGCTCCTTTTCTTGTAAAGCGAAAAACTATTACACTGGTCCTCATCGCCGGAGCAAGTATTTCTTTACGGCTCATTTTGGCAGGTATGGGCTTTGACAAAGATCCTTGGAGCTATCGTTTTTTCCCTTTTGAACTCGCTTTGTTTTTATTTGGTGGTATTGGATATAGAATCTACGAAAGAATTAAACATTCAAAAAAGACTAGTATTTTTGCCCCATTTGTAACAATCTTAACATTATCTTCTTTATTTGCATTCCAATTTTTACATATCAAAGGTAATTATATTTTATTATATTATATGGCGATTGCATTGGCAGTCCCTTTTGTATTTCATATGACAAAAGACAACTTCCTTGATAGGAAGATAGGTGATCTTTCGTACCCAATTTATATATCACATATGCTTGTAGCAATTATCTTTTTTGCGTTTATACAGAGATGCACATCTTTGTCAATTAATAAGGATATATTATGTATACCAATCATAATGATTTCTGTTTTTATTTCACTTGTGATGAACAAATATATTCAAAATTCAATTGATATATTTAGGCAGACAAGGCTTTGTAAGTGACAAGCCCAGTTTTTTGTACCAGGTTAATGTGGAGTTCCCACCTGTCTCTGCACGATGCTCGCAGAACAGTTGAAGCCTGTCGGCAGGATTACAACCAGTGGCGACCGCACAGCTCATTGGGCTGGCTAACTCCTGAAGAGTTCCGTGAAAAGAAATAGCCTGCACCCCATTAAGAACCAACAACTTACAAGTGGTATACGCAGTGGGTAAGGTCAGTAATTCAATAAAAAAGTTGCCCCTAAAGTTGCCCCCTTTTTTGTTCGGTGCGCAACGGGCGGGGGTATTGTGACTCCACAGCGCCCAGGGACTCAAACCACGCCGAGACGGGCTAGACGCTGTGAATATACTTTACTGCAACTTTATTTGCTGCTGTTTTATTACAGATTTAACAACGGATATCGATCTTTTTTCTTCAATAACTTCGCCATCGCTGCTATATGAAACAGATTCGTGCATTACAACACGCAGTGCGTCACCGGGGCGGATATCAATTTCACCGCGTTGAAACTGTTCAAGCCATGTCAAATCTTCAATTGATGCGGAAATGTTCCTTTTTTGATATCTAAAGTCCCACTTCGTTTCACCAAGAAAATCTGGTTTTCTAACCATTAGAATCTGTTCTACGTTATTTTCTATGGTATTTGCAGTGAGTAATCTGTTGATGTCTTCCTGAACAACTTTGAACTCAGAATTTATTTTTGCTTCTCCATCATCAGAAATAAAAGTAATAGATTCATTTTCTGACAAGTTTTTTAATGCGTCGCTTATAACGAGAGCTTCATTGGCGATATCCGAAACAGAAATTTTTTTGTATACCGGTAGCCTTCTAACTCCCGTTTCTTTTGCCAGCTCATGGAGTTCACTTGCAATGGTAACAAGCTTGTCCTCGGTAGGCAGAGCTTTTGTTTCTCCACATGCTTTTAGTAAGAGATACTTGCCCTTTACAAGATAGCGGCCTACGGCGGGCTTCCAGTCCAAATTTTTAAGGGCATCATCATCAATAATGTTGAGAAATGACCGGAGCCATATTTTTAATGACCCGATCTCAAGCTCTTCGAGCAAAAAGACGGTTTTAATATCGCTTTCAATCGAGCTTATAAGCAGCCTATCAATAGACTGCAACGCTTCAATGTAATTTGCAGATGTTTGGAATAAGCGCTGGGGATTTTCCAATCCAGGCTTAAAATCGACGTGAACGCAAAAGCTAGGTTTTTTGTCGTCACTGATAATTTCGTTCTTTTCTTCGGCGTTCATCTTGCAACCCTTCTGTTTAGAAAAAGGTTATCAACAAAACCTATTTTCGGCAACGGATAGCGGAATCAGGCAGTTATGAGACAACAAAAAGGCCACCCCGAAGGATGGCCCTGTAGTTGGTTGCTGCGCTACTTATCCCGGCCCACGTACTGAGTCGGGATTTTCATTTTAGGCGGTCAGGCTTTGATTTTAGGCCATTTTCTTCGCCATCGCTGCTAGCAGAGAATCGAGCAACTTTGCCGCATTGGCGATCAGACCAAAAGCCCCGTCAGCAAGTCGGCCTTCGTTGGTGTCAGCCCTCATGAGGCGGCGTGCTTCGTCTGCCAGGGTGACAATATCACTTGCCAGCAGGGAAGCAGAATCGAGGCTCATATCAACGGTGAGGCGAAGTTCTTTACTCATGACTTGCCGCCTTTGCCTGGGTTCTGCGCCGCCACGGCCCGCTCAAGTTCATGCTGACACTGCTCCACAATGCCCATGTAACTCCCGGTGGGCAGTCCAGAGCAGCTGAATTAATGCCGCCCCTCGATTTGGTGCAAGATGGTGCGGAAAAAATCAAACAAAAAGGGTTAGGTTTTTACGCCTAACCCTTGATTTACCTTGGTACCGGGAGCGAGACTTGAACTCGCAAGAGGTTGCCCTCGGCGGATTTTGAGTCCGCTAAAACGACATTTCACCACAATTCACAGGCCTGCACTATTCTGCACATAATTTTAACATTAACAGCATGTTATTGACTTTTTTCGCTACACATGATTTCACTCAAAAACACCTTCCATAACTACAATCGCGGGATAAAAGCGGGATAAAATTTTAGGCGGATTTGAGTTTCTATGAAATCCGCTGTGTAGGTGCTGGAGGAAATCATGGCTGTAAAATGGCACAAAACATCTTTTTTGGGTGTGCGCTACAGGGAACATGCAACGCGCAAGCATGGCATACGCCCTGACCGCTGTTACAGCATCCGCTATAAGGTAGACGGCAAAGACAAAGAGGAAGTCGTCGGCTGGGGGAGCGAAGGAATTACTGCAGAGGAGGCCTTCAAACGCCTATCTGAACTGCGCGAAAATTCGCGCAAAGGTTCCGGTGCCAAGACGCTTGAGGAAAAACGCTCGATTGCAAAAGCAGAAGAAGCTGCCGAACATCGGGCCAAGCTGCGCCAAGACAAGCAAAACGTTACATTGCGCGACTACTGGGAACAAAACTATCGGGAACACGCTCAACGCACTAAAAAAGCTTCATCTTTTCGATCCGAAGATGGGCACATGCGAGTGTGGATTCTTCCCCTTCTTGGTGACACGCCGCTTGTTCAAATAGGCTTTGCTGAATGGGATGCACTTGTACGCAATATGAGTTGTGGCAAGTTGTCTCAACGCACCAAGGAATATGCGGCAGGGACATTGCGTCGTCTCATGCGCCATGCCCAAGATCGTGGACTGCCCGTGCAGATTCCCACATCCAAACAGATTGGTGCGCAGGGACCGAAGGACAACCGCCGTCTGAGAGTACTCACCCCGGAAGAAGCGGAAAAACTCCTTGCAAAACTTGGGGAGATTGATCCTCATACAGAGCGCCTGACTCGTTTTTGCATGCTCACAGGCTGTAGGCTTTCGGAAGCCGCCAATCTTACATGGGCACATGTTGACCTTGAAGGTCAGTCTGTTCGTTTTGCAGACACAAAAAATAAAGACACCAGAACTGTGTATCTTTCTTCAGAGCTGGTGGAAATGCTCAAAACGCTTCCACGCTCTGGGGTTGGGGATTTTGTATTGCCCCGCCATGACGGAACGCCTTTCATTAACAAGGCAGATAGAACAGACACACCCTACTATTTTATTGAGGCAGTAAAGGCACTGGCTCTAAATGAGGGGCGAAGCACTCGTGACCGAGTAACCTTTCACACTATCCGGCACACTGTGGCTACCAATTTGGCAAAGGTGTTGGATGTTCGGAGCCTTATGGATGTCATGGGCTGGAAGGTCATCGCAATGGCAGCCCGCTATATTCATACTCAGGAAGAAACCAAACGCCAAGCTGCCAACATTCTTGCCGGAGCCTGGAAAAAGCAGGAACAAGCTAAGGTGCTACAGTTTAATTCATCAACTGGCTAAGTTGTGCCAGCTGGGTGCGATGTCCGGCAGGTGGGAAGTGCCCACCTGCCGCAAGCATCTATTTTTTGTCCCCAGCCGAGCGTCCCTCAGGTAATGCTAGTTTTTCTTCCTCCGCAATGTCGCTGCTACCAACCTGCTGCTCCAACTCCACCGCGATAGCTGCTGCAGTGAAGACTCCAATTATGCCTGTTACCACCCCGCCAATAAATGTCCAAGTTTTATTCATAACAACCCTTTTTTAAGTAAAGTGCGAATAATTTCATAACAATCTGCTTCGCACATATTAATCATCCATAGTTTCCTTGATGACTTGTAACACCGCGATGACAACTGCGATCCACCCAGTATAGTTCATGACACCTCCATTACTTTTAGCAGCGCGGGATACGCCGTTTTCTGTTAAACGCAAAGAAACAAAATATTCCCCTTCTGGACCAAGGGCTAAAATCGAGGGGGACCATCATAGCGCACAACCTTTGAGCAATGCAGACTGCAGTATTGCAAACATTGCTGGCGCCAGATCGGGCAAGTTGTTGACCACCCTGCTTGTATGCGGCAGCAAATGCGCGATGCGTTCATCCCGTATGCCAAGGCCGTAAACTTCAAAGCCAAGTTTTTGCGCCACCCCTATGGCATTGTTTCCGGCCAGCGGGTTGTCTGGCATGCCATCAGTGATAACCAGAATCATCTTGCGCTGTTCTTTGAGGGGCAGCATGGTTTGCAAAACCCACCAAAGAGCCCCAGCTAGGGGGGTCCCGCCAGAAGCCCGAATGTCGAACACATCTGGCATCGTCTGCCCATGCCGCATGATTGGGAATACTGAATTGGTTTCCGAGACTGCGGGAAAGGCTGTTACCGCTGGGTTCACCCCACGGATATGGCTCAGCGCAGTGGCCACGGCAAAACAGGCTTGATTGGCAAGGTTAATCGGTGCGCCAGCCATGCTGCCGCTTACGTCCAGCAAGATATGAACAGCCGTATTAAGACCCAGTTGCATAGACTCTTTTTGGAAAACACGAGCATTGCCAACTTGCAGCCGATGTAGTGAGCTGGCATGCAGTGTACCTCTACGCCCGATGCTGCAACGCCTTTGGGTTTGCGTCTGCAGAAAACCTTGAAGGCGCGTGCGCAGCGCAATGCTGGCCTGAAGGGCTTGTAGCTTCTGCTCTGCTGGCAAGGGGGCTGAATGTCGGGTGCCTTCCACTGCCATGGTCAGCGCGTCACCGACGGATTCTGAGCTGCAATTGCTAAGCTCAATCGCCATGATTTCACCGATGTTCTGGGGTAAGTCCTGCGCCTCCGCATGAAATAGGGCTTTAAGCGGTAAAGCACTAAAAGCCCTTAGCGGTTGAACCGGCTCAGCTTGTTGGTAGATTTGTGAGGCGGAATCGGCATCCTCCTTTGTCAACTGGGGCATGTCACCCTGACCGTTTTTATTCTTACATTTGGTGGTTGCAGTTGGTTGAGGCGGTTCCCACTGCCGGATGCACAGGGCGATTTGCCGTGAGTATTCGACTGCTGCTGTCGTATCTGGGCAATGGATGTAGACCTTAACCAGTATGACATCGAGGGCCTCTCTCAAGCTGGGAAAGTGCTGCTCTATGATGATCCCCGACTTTTGGCGTGCCGGAGTCACATCATCCACATCCCAAGCCCGGACCGTCAGAAGCACATAGTCCAAAACAGCAAGGGCCGGGGAATCGTCCCCGGCCCTTGGCTGCGCTTGTTCTACAAAGAATCGTCTTATGAGCCAGTTTAGATTTTTTCGACAGCCAGGGAAAATACCCGACAGCTTCTTTTCAACACGCCAGTCCTCAAGGCAATTGAACAGGTTGAAGGTCACAGGATCAAGGTTTGCAGCTTTCAGCACGCTAAAATCAGTGTGACGGATATGGCCGGATTCATGATCTACAAACGACCTCGCCAGTGCCAACAATTCAGGTTCACAATCCATGGGCAATGAGGGCAAGTGAATCACCTTACCGTTGGTGCAGGCCTCCTTGCCGCCAATACGTACCTGCACCCCATAGCGGTCGCCAAGGATGGACGCCAGCAGGGGCAGACAGTTGAGAACGTCTTTTGTTCGAATCATGGTACCCCACAATAAGAAAGCCCGACATCTCTGCCGGGCTACTGTTTGGGTTTGTTTTGTATTTCTACAAGCGTTCGCAAATCGTTTGCCATCGTTCGAAACCGGTCAGTCGGTGGTAGCTGAAGCCAGCGAATGATGAGCATGAACAATTTGTTAGAATCAGCTTTTATGCGTTGGCCGTTTATACGCAAGAAGACTGAGCAGGCTGCGAATGCCGTTCGTTTGTTCCCGTCCATAAAAGGGTGGTTAATCAGCAGGCTTTCCATCAGCGCGCACGCTTCTTCAACAATATCAGAATAGTACCCGCTCTGTGGGCGGTATACCGCAGATTCCAGGCCTCCCATATCCCGAATGCCCGCCATGCCACCATATTTCTCGATAAGGATGGCGTGCATGCCTAGAATGTCGGCAACGGTCAGATAGTCCCGATTCATTTTGCCAGTTCTCTATAAAGGGCATCATGTTCGATCATGCTGACTTCGAGGGCATCGAGAACATGCCTACGCGCTGCAGGGCCTCTGCGGTTTTCAATGTATGCACGAACAGCATCTTCCAGAACTGCCTGAATCTGGCGGCCATCTTGCTGGGCAACAATTTTTAGGCCTTCGTAGAGATCGGGTTCCATCTGGCTGGCAAACTTGACCCGTTTGGTTGATACCTGTGTCATAGGCAGCTCCTTTTTAACAACGCTAGTTTGGGCAGTGTACGTCGTCAAGAAATTTCTTGATTCTACCACAGGCCCAGACTGGGTATGGCAGGGTGCGGCAAAGCGCTGTCAGCCACGTGGATGTCGGGCAGAATAGGCACGTCATCATATCCATCAGCAGCACCGTCTACCTGCATTGAGCTGCCATCTTGCTCAGCTATAACTCCCGGACCAGCCAACAGGGCATCCAGCACAAATGCCGGGCCATAGCCCTCAATTACTTTCTGAGCGTGGCCCACTAGAGCCGTACTGTCCTTGAGCAGGCAGACCAGACCCTGCAACAGCAGCAGGTCTGTACCGGAGATGTTGCCCTTCTTGGGCATGCGCTGCAGTGCAGCCTGCACGATGTCAGCCACTGGGGCCACATGCGGCTCTACAAATGACAAGCCCGTGAGTTTGGCATGCAGGGTGCGCAGCGGCGAAAGCGCCTTGTGGGTCACTTCCGTCTTGCCGTGATAAACCCTGCGCCATATATCGTCAGCAGACTTGGCCACCTCATCAAACAGGGTGCCGCCCAGGCCCTGCACCTCTTCCGCCAGACCGGCTTCCAGCACAGCGGTGTTGTCTGCGTGCTGCTCAAGCGGGGCCACCTTATACAACTGCCAGCGGAAATCCATGCGGGCGCGTACATAATCAGGCCCCACAAGGGAATTGCGAATAATTTCGCCCCACTGATGGTGCTTCTCAATCCATGCCTGCACATTTTGGTCGTAGCCAGCCAGAAACGCTTCCTTTTCTTTCTGGAATTCGGCACGGATGTTGAGCAGCTCCTGCACGATCTCGCCGGCCTTTTCTTCAGGTATTGCCCAGCCAGACATGAACCGTACACCATGTCGGTCAAGGTAGTTGAAGGCGCGGGCCTTGAGTGTGCCGAATATTTTGAGGTTTTCCGGATCGGCAATGCGCTTGGAACCCAGTGATGCCAGATCTTCGGGGGGCAGCTCTGCGCCGCCCAGGTCTTCTTGGCTCATTTTGCGTCGGGCCGACCACAAGCTGACGTTGAGATTAAGGGCCAGCAAGTTGTCCAAGATGCGGATGTCAGAAACAAGTTGTGCCATTATAGCCTCCTAGAACGAACTTTTTGTAGTATTAAGTGAGTAGCCTTCGTTGAGCTTCTTTGCTGCACGGGCTTCAAGCTCCATCACGGAATTGTTGCCCTCACAGTTTTCGGCGGGAATAAAGTGCTGCTGGCCAACGGTGTCTGGCTTGCCCCACTTTAGAGTGAGGCCCACAGGGCTGGCCTCGCCGATCCAGAACTTGCCGTCCTGCTTTTTGCCGGAGAGGTTGTGGATTACCTGAAGATGAACGAGGGGCTTGGCCACTGTAGGTGTGTGGTGCAGATGCCCACGCATGAAGCGTAAGGCTTGCTCGCCTTGCAGGGTTTCTGCTTCTGCCGTTACGGTTTGGGGGGACTCAACTTCCACCTGTTGCGGGAACATGCGTTGAGCCAGCTCGTGCAACATGGCGCGGGTTTCACGGCTTGCACGGTAGGCCAGCGCCCGGTCGAGGGCGTAGGTGACGGGCTGTACGCCCTGATGGGCCAGCGGCTGAAAGCGAACGGTCAAGTCTCCCCACCGCAGCAAACTGCGCGTGGAGAATGTTACTTCAATGGCGCTGGTCAGATTGCTGGTAGAAGCCTCGCCCATGAACAACTTGCGAACCTCATTGGCGTAGTCCACCATGGTGGCGCACAGCGATTCGGGGAGCGAAGGGAAGCGCCTTGCGAGCAGGCGTTTTTCCACCTCGGCAGATGGGTAGCCAACTTCACAAATTGTGAAACGGTCCAGCCATGCAAGGTTCTGCCGCTGGGTTCCCTGGTAGAGGCCCGTGTCATCGCCACCGCCATTGGTATTGGCCGTGGCAACCAGGCGGAACATGGAGTGCGGCACAATCAGTTCGCCGCCGTTTTCTGCTATGCACAGGGGGGAGCCGTCCAGCACGCTATTCAGGCCTGCTGCAATCTCTGGCGAGGTCAGATCGATTTCGTTCAGCAAGATTATCGCCCCGTAGCGCATGGCAAGCGCAAGCGGGCCGTATTCAAAGGTCATGCTGCCATTTTTTACTGTCAAGTGACCAACCAGGTCGGCAAACTCCAACCGCCCATGTCCGGTGACCTCAAAGACGGGATAGTTGAGTCTGGCTGCCAGCTGCTTGATGCATGTTGTTTTACCGCAGCCAGTAGGGCCGAATACGTACAACGGTTCCTGTGGGTTGAGAAACCAGACCACAACATCGCGGCTGGACTCATGGAAGATATAGTCAGGGTCAATGGCCGGGGTATAGGCAGAGGCAGCAGCGTAGCCCTTGACCAACGTGCCGGAAGGTTTGCCGCTAAAGACCTGACCGGCATCGAGGTCGGTAGTTTTCAGGTTACTAAGTCCGTCGATCAAACTTGTGTTCATAATTGCTACTCCTTAAATGCAGAAAAAGCCCGGCTCCTTTTAAGGAAACCGGGCTCTTCGAAATATGGTATCAGTCTGGCTAGGATAGTTTTCTGTAATTACAGAAGGAATTGTCCAGTATCGTCACCTTGTCCGCCAAAGCCATCGCCTTGGGCAAATTCTCAAGGCTGCGTTTGAAACGGCGGACAACATCATGGGGCGGAACGCTATGCCCACCACGAGATGCGCGGGCTGCAACTCTTTTTAGCGCAAGTTCCTCTGACGCAAGACGGATGTATACCAGCTCAACTTCATACCCCCGCTGTTTTGCCTCTTCCATCAGAGTGAAGTCAAACTTGGCGGTAAGGGTAGATTCCCGCGCAAATGAAACACCCTCCTCCAGAAAAAGGCGAGCCATACGAGCAGCCGCCTTACCAGCGGCAATCGGGGACAGCCCTTCTGCAGCAAGCTTATCAGGGTCAATAACCAGCAGATTTTCCCGCATGGCAATTGTCCTTGAGAATGTGCTTTTTCCCGCCCCATTTGGGCCACAGATGCACAAAAGCTTTGGCATTACCCGACCTGTTGGGATTCGGTGATGGACGATATTTCAGTATGTCCGTCTGGATAGCGAAGGGTATACTGCCCATTTTCGTCCAGGTAGTTCAGCGGAACTCCTTTTTTTAGCTCAAGCTCAAGGATTATACGCTGATTTTCTATGGCCGTTTCGACCAGTTCTTCGAGTGTGAGCGACATAATGCCTCCGTTCTTACAGATTACGGGTAAGCCTGCTGTCGGTCAACGGTCTGTTCCATCAATGAGTTTTTTTGAAGATATCGGAAGTCAGAGTAGTAAGTTATGATAATTTTCCTATCCTTGCTAGAGTTTAAGAGTTGACCTCCCATCCTTTAGTTTACGGGCGAAATGCTCAATTTTTCGAAAGGTGAGCCTGTGCGCTCACAACGGGTTAGCAATGTATCCACGTCGATGTCGCCCAGATGCTTGGCATGAAAAATCTCGGTCAACTCATCCCGCAGAGCATCCTTGTCCAAAGTGGTGCGGCCAGCTGTCACTGACATGCGGAAGCGGTAGTTCCCTGTGTCTACCCAATCTCGTGTGCCAGCCTGACGGTGAACCAGCTTGAGCACCGTCTCCATTTCTTTGATTTCCTTCTCTAAGGCAGTGCGCTGCTCCTTGAGGGCAGCCAGCTTTTCAAGGGCTGGCTGCCATTGGGGCATTTGCACACCCTGTGGGAATTTGGGACAGTTGCCGTTATGTTCGCAGTATGAGCACAAGGGATAAAAACCTTGAGCACAATCCACTTGTGCCAGAGTTATGTGTCCTGCACGAAATGCTGTTAGCTCGCCCCAAAGCTGAGCTGCATGGTCAAGGGCCATATCGAGCATGGCCTGATTGAAGTCATAGGGGCCGAACGCTTTAACCTCTTTCATGGAAAGGCAGAGCAACCATGCCTCCATACTTGCCTCGGTAGCAGTTGTGGGCAGCTGCATGCCAAGTTGAGCAAGGCAAAGTTGAGGGAATGTCATTTTCTCATGCAGAAGCGTACCGTCCTCAGCACGAAGGCTGAAGACGGGCTTGTTCCATGCTTTTGTCAGTAGGCCGATCTGCCCATGCAGTTGCAGCAGATGTGAATCGTGAGGCGAAGCAGGTAGTTTGTCTGTGCTTTTAACTTCCAGAATGCGTATTGCATTGACGGGCGCGCCCCAGACCAGCACAAAATCAAGATGGGCTTTAATGGGCACGCCCTGATGCTGCCAGTTGATCTCAAGCTGGGGCAATACATGCAGGCCCAGCG